>WLWD01000961.1_pt1 | contig 97356 bp, 64 predicted proteins | sample 6712731 | NCBI WGS metagenome assembly WLWD01 (sample SAMN12718690, study PRJNA576275) | sponge metagenome | isolation source: marine sponge | host: Mycale hentscheli | place: New Zealand: South Island, Marlborough, Capsize Point | collected 2014-11-01
GACTCCAAAGAAATTTGATACTACAACAGTGGGTTGGGGTGAGGTGCTAGGTTTGATCTCCAATAGTGAGACCCTTTACCAGACTATGCTAAGTTCCTCTCTCCCACCCAATGTTTAGACAAACTATGAATAATGAAAACTAATACAACACTGTACTATACACACCAGAAACATGCTTGTCAATTCAGCAGAGCTGGGGGACACCTGCAACCACATTAAAAGAATCAGTTGTCAACTTGAGACAAGAACGATCCAGTAGTCAATAAAAAAAGGGCAACTAGTTAGTGAACTTAATGGTCATGATGGGTCACTCCGCTATCTAACTCTGTAAAGTTCATCAAATGCACAATTCAAGCCAAACAAATGTAATAAATATTATTGGGACACCTGGAGAGAGTGTTTTGTCTAGGGCAGGTAAAGGGTCTAATTACGTGAACATTAGCAAAGCAATGAAGTCCTTCATCAGTTAATGTTGCAGAAACAAATGGGTCAAAGACTCAAGAGTACTCTGTGTGGGATGTTTCCTGTTGTTGATTAGCAAGCTAGCGAACTAAAATCAATATAATTCATAATAATAATAAAAAGCACAAAAATCAGATACACAATCGATAAAACAAAAACGTGATACAAAACACTTATATGACGTAATCAATGATGCAATGAGTCATGATGACTAATTGATGCTTTAGTTTGCTTGACTCTAATATGTAGGCAAAATGTAAAGCTGCATTTTATTATTTGGATTGCTCTTCCATCATTCATGAGAAATTTGTACTATTGCTGAATGTATATATGTTATGTGCACGTTTACATTGAAATAATGGTACAATGGTAGACTTCTGTATAGGGACAGTATTAGTAGTAGCAGTAATAGAAGTAGTAGTAATAATAATAACGATAATAAATTATTTTCAGTTAACTGTTTCAGTTGTTGACAAACAATAGAATAAAATGCAGCCATGATAGCTAGTTCAACAAAATGATTACCTGTATTAGTTGAGGCAAAGGTGACTTCTGTGTAAACTAAACCACACCACCTAGTGAAACCATCCAGAAAACAACTTTTAACGATTCCTTCGCATTTTCAAGCACATGACCTTCCAAAATGAACTTCATAAAAAATTACTGAAGATGACTGGACAGAGTTGACATGTCTAATAAATTAAAGATTACTGTAGTATGTTGGTGAGCCTCCTGCTTGGGCTGAAGGGTACGGGGATTTGCACCACAATCGCCCTAGGGTAACTCCCATCCACACCAATAGCAGTGCAGGTGGACTGAAGGGGAACGAAGGTGCTGCCAGCCCCGCCCCTCTTGGTCCTGCTGCTGCCGATACTCATGCGCAATTTAAATTGAAATTTACTGTTACTATTGTTATAATAATATGGCCATTCATGCTGTTCATTTCGTGCCCAACCAGGTTTAACCCAATTTTTGTGATCTCACGCATTCTCGTAGAAGTAAAAAGTAAATAAAAATACAGAAGCAAGAGTAAATGATGCTATGGACAATGTTTCATCTCAGAGACTACATGGTAATTTCCTCACTAAAGATCATTATAACTGCTCATTATTACAGGAACTTAATAAAGGAGTGATGTGACTACAAACAGTACAACTGTTATATAATATATATAGCTTTGTGTCATTATAATAGTTATCTATTTCCATATTATTCCTCCTGGCTTCTGTTCATTCTCATATAGAGCTTCAAGAATATATTGATTATAATTCTGAACGTTAAGCTTACAAAGGTAACTGGACTACATTATACAAAAAACAAATAGTATGATAAACTTCAATATAAAGCACAAAAAAAATACAGTTGTTACACAACAGTAGTACTGTGGTGTCCTTGGGCTCGATTTGGGAAGATGCAACTGGGGAGCCTACACGCATGTAGTTATAAATTACTGCACAACTCTTATTCTTCTGAGCATGCGTCTTACAAAAACAGGATGATCACAAAAGTAATAGGTAAAGGGTAATATACACAGAAATAATATGAAACAATACCACATTCGCTTCCCCTTGTAAAGAGGGTTGTGCAACTTAAAATAAATGATTATGGAGTCCTCCGTTCATATAGGTGATGTGAAGCTAGCTGAGATTATTGTCCAGGCTTAGACCTGTTTTATGGACGAACTTGTCTTTTAGGATAGGATTTCACTACTATAGATGATGGTTTGTGGACTAACAGAAGTAGGTTCCACTGCCCTTGGACTTTCGCCAGTTGAAGACACATCTGGTGTTTGTTTGTCTACATCTGTACTGGTCTAAGAGGTAACACTTCCTGCATGGTCTGCAGATGACAAAACAGCACTATTAGGAATATCTTCCAGATCGTCAACTTCTGTTGCATCCACGATGGTAGTGCTGGAAACTGTCGCTTGCCGACAAATATGATCTGCATGACATCCACTCCATTATCTTCAACTAACAACATAGGAGACGGGACCAGTAACTTCCTCAATTACTGCAGAGAGCCATCTTGATCCTTGACCAAAATTACGAACATACACTCTCTCTCCCTTACAAAATTTTTTCCCCATGAGAAGTTTTCTGTTGTTGTAGTTGCTGCTCCACATGACTGTCTCTGCATGGTTTAATTAAATCCAAGCGAGTTCGAATCTGTCGTCCGAACAAAAGTTGAGATGGAGATTCACCTGTGGTGCTTTGGGGTGCTGCTCGATACGATATCAACAACTTGGCCAATCAGGATGATAAACTTCCTTGTTTGCTGTCCCCTCTTTATTGTTGAGGCCATTGGTGGAAGGGTGATATGGAGCTGAAATGACGTGCTATATACCAATGGTAACCAAGAATGTTCCGAAGTCTTCGCTTACAAAACATGAACCATTGTCTGTGACTACTACCTCTGGTATACTGGGAAAACAGGGTGCGTGACAATTCAATAACCACTTGTGAAGTAGCTCCATTTGTAACAAATGCTTCAATCCACTTTGAATGGGAGTCTATCGCCACCAGTATCATTATTTTCCCTTCAAATGGACCCACAAAATCCATATGTAGCCTAACCCAAGGTCGTGATGGCCATTTCCAAGGTTGTAAGGGTACACATCGAGAACCAGGGTACTGCTGTTGACAGTGCATACATTCTTGAACAGACCTTGCGATGTCTTTGTCGATTGACGGCCACCAAACATACATTCTGGCAAGAGATTTCGTCTTTGTCATGCCTAAGTGCCCTTCATGTCGTTCCTGTAAAACACCTTCACATCCCTGGGGAGGAACAACTACACGAGATCCCCACATCAGACAACCTTGATAGAGTGAGAGTTCTGTTCTTTTGTACTGTACGACGAAAGTGCTGGATCAAAACTATCTGGCCCACCACTTTGGACAAAAGATAATACTGCTGACAGTATAGGGTCACGTCAAGACCAGACTCGAATATGATGTGCAGTGATGGGTGAATCACGAAGATGATCCGTCGGTAACACTAACTCAGGAGGCGTGTCTAACTCCCTGTGACACTTACATACAGGCAATTGACTCAATGCATCAGCATTTTGGTGCTTGTCCGTTTTCCTGAAGACAATGGTGTACTCATATACTGCCAAAAGTAGAGACCAACGACGTATGCGAACAGAGGCTTGTGACGAAGTTGCTTTATGTTCATGTAAGAGTGATAGCAATGGATGATGATCTGTCACTAATTCAAAATGATGACCTAACAAGTATGAGTGGAACCTCTAAACTCCAAACACTAGGGCAAGTGCTTCCTCTTCTATCTGAGAATAGTTACGTTGAGATTTTGTCAGAGAACAAGAAACATATCCAATAGGATGTTCCGAACCATCTGGCATGCGATGAGCCAACAGCACCAATTCCATACAACGAAGCATCGCACATTAGTAGGATATCCAGTCAAGTTTGGCAGAAATTTACTATAGTAAGTGATTAAGCCCAAATATGCTTTAAGCTTTGAGACATTCCTTGGTTCAGGAGCTTCTTGAATGGCTACTACTTTCTCTGCTATAGGATGCAGTCCAAACTGATCAATCCTATGACCAAGGTAAGTAACAGCAGATGGTGCCAAATGTTTGCTTTTATTCTGATTGAGCTTTAGGCCTGCCTTTTCCAGTCTTGTCAAGACTTCAGACAAATTCTGTAAATGTTCTTCTTCTGTGGACCCAGTTATGAGAATGTCATCTATGTATTCAGTAACTTTTGGTATCCCTTGTAATGCCAATTCGATAAATCTTTGGAATATTCCCGGAGCTGAAGAAACTCCATATGGCATTCTAGTGTAGCGAAATAACCCTTTGTGAGTGTTTATCACGACTAAATTCTTTGATTCTTCCTCTAGTGGAATTTGCACATATGCTTGGCTAAGGTCCAATTTAGTAAAGGATTTTCCTCCGCTCAGCTCAGAGAACAGATCTTGAATTTTAGGAATGGGATATCTGTCTAATTTAGACGCAGGATTGATGGTTTGCTTGAAATCACCACAGATTTGAACACTCTTCCCATCCTTTTTTAGTACCGCCACTATAGGGGACACCCATTCTGATGCTCTACCGGTTCCAGTATGTCCTCTTGCACTAAACGATTCAGTTCTTGTTCAACTTTCTCCCGATAAAAATAAGGCACACTCCTGGCTTTTTAAAACTTGAGTGACACTTGAGGTTCTACGTGGATCTTAGCTCGGAATCCCTTCACAGTACCCAATTCTTCTGAAAATACTGCATTGTACTTTTCTAAAAATTTAGTTAGTGCAACATTATGAGACCAAAATATTTCCTGCCAGTCAAATTTTACATTCTGTAACCAATTTCTTCCTAAGAGGCTTGGACCTTCACGATAACTAAAGGTAATGTAATTGCTTTCCCTTTGCAATTTACGCTAATATCAACAGATCCCACTACTGGAATACACTCACCAGAATAAGAATGAAGTGTCAAATCACTTGGAGATAATGGACGTTCGGGCCACAGATTCTGAAATTCCTCCTCTGACATGATCGAAAGTGACGCTCCCGTATCAATTTCCATTTCCACTAACTCTCTGTCTATTTTCAAAGATACTCGATATGGTTAATGTTTAGTCTTGGAATGTATGCTGTACAGATCCTCCTCACTACCAGTTTCCTCATTGTCTGCATCATCAATTTCTTCCAAACAGTGCATTGACTTCCTCTTGTAAGTAAAATTACTGCGGGTAGACATTGCACCAGATCTACCTTGACAGGCTTTTTGTATATGCCCAACTCTACCACACTTGTAACATTTGGCATTACGGAAACGGCACTCGCTACGCAGATGTCCTGATATACCACACGAGTGACACACACCTTGCTGCTGTCCTTTTGACTTGATTTCTTCTCGCTGTACCCTGGACTTGGTTCCTTTATGTGGTCTGCCTTCTGAAGTACTAGTCTCCTTCCTCTTTAAAGTGGACTTCACAGCATGCACTGGACCAGTGCTAGTGGTAGCTTCAGGAACTCGTACTTACTTAAACCAACTCTTTCGCATTCTTTGATGCAGTTTCCAATCCTTGGGATAGCTCCAGCGCCTTTGCAAAAGTGAGAGTCTTTTCTCCAAGTAACCGCTTCCGTATATGACTATTTTGTATTCCGCAAACCAGGCGGTTCCTGAGCATTTCCTCTAAACTAGTTCCGAAGTTACAAAATTCGGCTAACGAGGGCAATTCCGACACAAACTCGGCCACACTCTCCGTAGGCTTCCTGAAATGACTATGGAATTTAAAATGTAGAACTGTCTCTGAAGGAATAGGATAGAAATGATCGGTAAGTTTCGTCACCAACTCTTCATAGGACTTATCCCCAGGTTTATCTGGAGACACCAAATTCCTGACTATAATAAGTAGCAGGACCGACGCTACTCAAAAACGCTGACTTCTTTTTAGTCGCGTCGTCAATTCCGTTAGCCACGAAAAAATTATTAACTTGCTCAATGTACTGCGGCCATTCCTCTTTGGAGCCATCGAACTCGTCTAACCTTCCCAAAAGATTCATACTGAAACAATTCTGTCCTCATCGCCAGTTTATGTGGTGTCCTTGGGCTAGATTTGGGAAGATACAACAGGAGGGCCTACACGCATGTAGTTATAAATTACTGAACAACTCTTATTCTTATACGGATGCGTTTTACAATACAGGATGATCACAAAAGTGTGATCCACACAGAAATAATATGAGACAATACCACAAGTACTAGAGATATGAATGATTTTGTTATAAAAACAGCTAATTGCAGTATTCTAGTTATTGTAATGACACAATTGATATAAAAATAATTGTAATTTAGCCAGAATCAAACTTGCATGATTATTTTTCAGTTACAATGGGTGTAGCTAAATGGGAACTACTTACTTCAATTAAAGAGACATTTTACACTCTAAGTATAAAATCATTTCTATGCAATTTTACTTCATGATAAAATGCACACTGTCTCGCCTTCATGTCTTCTTTAATGGTTTTTAGTGTAACTTCATCTACAGAGTTGCCAATGATTCCAAAACATTTAAGTTGTGTACAAGCTTTGAGTCCATTCACTAAAGCCAGAGCTCCAGTAGAGTTAATACTATTGTGTGATATATCAAAATTAGTCATCTTTTTACAATTACCAATGACCTCAGCCAAACTCTTGGATCCTTCTGTATCAATAAAAGTTTCGGTAAGATAAAGAGTTATGAGTTCTTTCCAAACTCTGACACCATCACAAAGATATGGCATACCTATTGTTGCAATAACATTCAGTGACAAGTCAAGCCTTTCTATATTAGTGCAATGTCTCAACGCTTGCAGTAATTTTGCACTTTGGTGATTATTCAAGTTACAATTACAAAGATTGAGTATTTTTAGATTGCTATTGTTTAGTGGTGCAATATCCAGGGGATTATTAGAAAATTTTGAACCACTAAAATGTATATATTGCAATTGTAAAAGCAATGACAAGGCGACTATCCGAACTTGACAACAATTAGACAGCACTGAAAGACCAGTCAACTTAGTATTCTCTATTACTTTTACCAGTGAATGTACATTAATCTGGTTATAATTTATTATTAAAACCTTTAGATCAGTTAGATATTTCAATTCATCCCATGTGTCATTTCCATCATATCCTATGAAATTATCACTCAGATTTAATGTCTCAATTTTAGTAGTTTTTACAGCCTTCAATAAAGTACGAGCAGTTTTGCTATCGATCGAACATTTCTCCATATTCAACTTCTTCAAGCCAACAAGAGAGCCAATGTGTTCAGCAGCAGGAATACCAATAATGGTGTTACCAGGATTATCTGATGAAAGATTATTGTAAGGCAAATTAAAACCTTCTAGATACCGAAGTTTATCATTGTTGACTTCACCAAAAAACAAACATAACTTCTCTGCAGACAATGAGCAATTCTTCCAAGTTATATTAAAAATGTTTACACTTGCTTGTGAAACTATGTAAGCTCTCTCTATCATGTCACGTGATGTGAGATATATATCCTCGTCAAAAAACTTTTTTCCCTCTAGCGCAAGATCACAAACAACACTCTGTTGTGATTCAAAAGCATTCCGCATAAAATATGGAGAATGGACAACTATTCTGAGTCGAGGATCATTTTGTCTAAACTTAGTCATACCACAGTAAAAAACTAGAACATAAGACCTTCTAAGCTCAGTCAGGTATTCTCTGAGTATTTTGACTTGCTGATCTTCATCCAGATGACTAATATGGTAGGCAGCAAGGAATTCTTGTAGAGTTAGATGAAGGAAAGAATATGTGTTTATAACATTGTACAAAGTTAGTGCTTTGTCCACTGTGAGAAATCCCAGGGTAGATTCATCTCCTAGTTCACCAGATGATAATATAGAAACTTCAGTATCATTCTCACGAATTAATTGCTTTGATTGAATTGTCATTTCAAAAGCAAGCTTACAGATTTTGCTAAACTGTTCTCTATGCTCTTCACTAATTATATTGAGGGCATCTATATGACTAGGCTTATTACAGCGCATATTATTTCTACTTACTATTAATCTGATAAACTCCTCATATACTTTGGTTTCTGTTTCGGGAATTCTTCCACATTTATCATACAAAAAACATATCATTGCTGAATGAACAGGTAAATAGCACATATGAAATATATTAGAGTGCAAGTCCAAATAACTTTTTAATGTGGATTTGCTGGAAGTATTATCAAATGGATATCTTTCAATGTACTCGTATATTTGTTCACCTTTGAAGCCTATCACTTCAATGGTTTTATAGATGCATGCTGATTTCCTCATTTCAGCAGTAGCCACGGGACGAGAGGTCACAATAACCATGCATTCAGGGAGACAAGTTTTGTAAATAAGTGAAAGCACTATCGATTTTCCATCACAAATTTTGTACTCATCTAAACCATCAAGTATAAAGCATGACCCTCTACCTTGTTCAGCCTCAATACTGTTTATAACCTGAGATTTATTAAGACTAAACATTTCAAGTATGTCATATAAATCATGACTTGACTTTTTAACAAAAGAACGAAGAGGTACCAAAAACAACATTTTTGTGTTAACAAGAAAGCTTTCATCAGTTGCCCAGTCCTTAGATATTTTGCTCACAAGAGTAGTTTTCCCACTACCTGGACGCCCTTCCACTAATATTACTTTTCCTGCAGCATGTTCACCAAATATATCTTTATACTCCACCATTGTTTTCTCATGCAGAATATCATCAAGGTCTCCTCTAACAGAGTAATCATAATCGCGACATATTTTAGAACGCGATGAATTGATGAGAGCTAAATTAATGCAAGTATCTATTCCTACAGGAGGCCAATGATCAGTAGGCACCTCTTTTTGCTTTGAGTACATTGCTTTCAGTAGTCTCGTCTCATGAAAAAGAGAACTTGACTCACTTGAACTACTCTCTTCACATTCATTAGGCAATTAAAAAATACTGTGAGCAAAGCTACTTTCACCCACTATGGGACTCGATAATGCCCGTTGTAAATTCCCCAGCTTTGCAGGTAAGCCATTTTTATGCACCCATTCTGTTAGAATATTTTTGAGGGCAAGTGTGTGATTTTTATGTTCACATTGCCTAATGATGTGATCAGCAAGATGCAACGCAGTACCTATCTCTTCCCACTTGTAATTCACCCTCACCAATGCCTCTAACAGTGGGACAATCAGCTCTTCAGTGATTATTGTATCAGAACTCAAAGTCGACAAAGAAGCAGAAGAAGTTGATGTGAATTCTGCCATTATTGGGGAAAATAAATCCCTTTAATGTAAGAAATTAGGTAGAAGTATACCTATTAGGACAAAAGCCAAAAAAAAACAACCAGGGTGACTACATAGAATGTACAAATATATAAGATGCCAAATTATAATCTACGTTCAGCCAAATTAAGCACCAATGGTGCGAACCCTCAGCACTACTATCACTAGCTAGATATTAAAAAATTATCTCAGTCCAAAAGAATAATTTATTGGCTATTCTCATGTGATATCAATATAGCTTGGCTAACAGGCCGTAACACTCGCCAGTATAATATATTTTGCTTGTCTAGGTCTCAGTTAACTTTTCAGCATAAAGCAAAACTACCGCAAGCAGCAAGAAATTATTTGCTCACGTAATTATGCTGTGATGATAGGGGTGTTACCCACAAAAGCTAGTACCTATGCAGAGCTGACAGCGTTGTGTATCCTCAAAATCAGCCAAAAATAAAAAAAAGTAGCACCATAAGAATTAAGATAAAATGAGTTGCCATTGTGAAGTTGTCTTAATAGCAAATAAAGTGTAGACTTCAATCGTAGTGTACTGAGGAAGTACATTGCAGTTCTCTAGGATATTAGTTAACATCTATGATATGTTGCTAGATTTTGATGATTGAAATTGACCAATATTTAAGTGTTATATTAAATAATATAATACTTATTATATACGAATCAGCGTACAATATGAGAAGATATTTCCAGAGCATGTGCAAACATTTTCATGAGCTGAATGAGAGTGAAAACACAAGCATGACAGTGAAATGTCGTTCCAACAATATTTTATGAGCGTAAATATTTATTTATTGTCCATTTGATCCTTTTCCCTACAACTGTAAAATGGTTGTTTCAAAGCCTTATTGTAAAGAGGGATCTCCGCCATACATCTAAAAATACAGTTGCTCAGAACTATGCATGGACGTGTTGGAGTGTTCAATATGTAACGTTCAAGGAAGCATATTAATTAACTGCTCACGTGATACAGAAATACTCAAGATAAATATGTGATGAATGAGTATAAAGTATATAAGTATGTGTATAATGTATATAATACACATATATATATATATATATACACCCTGATAGTGAGGCTTTGCAAGTTAATTATAATTCAATGAAGCACCAAAGGTGCGAACCCTCAGCGCTCCAAAAGAACAAGCAATTTTTTTTAGCTATTTTAATGAGGCATCAATATAGCTCAAGCAATGAAAATAGCACAATAAAAGGTCCTAAATCTCCGTCCTGAGTAAGCTCATATCTAAATCAATAGTTAATTGTCAGTAATCTCCTAAATCAGAGTGTGACAGACAGACAGACAGACAGATAGGACAACTACTATAACCCTCTCGCGCATGCACGCTGAGGCTTAATAAAATGAAAATGAAGACGGCTAGCTGACAAGGATACAATGCAAGGATACAATGAACCAGAATCATTTACAAACTTTATATCTGATATTCTCTTAGGCATTGGGGGAAGTGCTAGTTATAGTGCTATATATGGATCTGTTACTTGTTGGACAAGCTGTTTGAATATGTAAAATAAATACATAGAGAAGTACTAAGCATAAACCATCCATTCGTGGCATTTAATTCTGCTGTGCTATTGGTTGGACCAATTCTTCGGTGTGCGCGTAATTTTAACTTTTCAGAACAATCAATCACATAATGTCTATTTCTACACAATAATACATTACAGCCTGGTAAAAAAAGGTAAAAAAAATGGATCACTATTAGATATACCTCATAGATATATAATAGGTACATAGCTAGCTATTCTCTGACTGTAGATATACCTCATAGGTATATAGATAAGTACATAACTAACTATGTAGCTATTCTCTTCTGACTGTTGACCTCCTACTGCTACACAACATCAGGTACAATCGTGGGCTGCTAATGCTGAACTCATCATAGGTTGGTTCTTTTAACAGTACATTGAGCTATCTTTAAAGAATGGACACAAGTTCAAGCCTGAACTATGTGTAACAATTATCTCTTAATATTCTTCACAAAGTTGTTGGTACTGGACACTATAAAATGCTACATGACTTCAGGCTCCATTGGTAATAAAATAATCTCTATTCAAAGTACAAGTTAACTGTTTAAAACCTTATGGGTACATGCTCAGAGAACTGAAGAGAAATTGTCTAGCTAAAATACTCTCCCGCCCACTTCTGTACTTATTCTTGCTTTCTCTTAGTTACACAGTAAAGTGATACCGGTAATACTCACTGAAATAATATGGTCACTCAATCTGTGGTCATCACTCTCTGTTCCAGCGGGCACTCCCAATAGCTACACAGTACAACAGGTAACCCTTGTTTACTTCAACGTAAAGGAGGTAAAGGGTTAACGAGACATGCACACCCAACATCAGTGGCCAACTAAATAACAGTTGTAACTGCAACGATCTTTACCAAATCTGTGTACTATCACAACGATAAACCAATATTATAAGGAAGATATTATTTTTTTAATTGAGTTTATATTAGGCTAAACTTCCACGATGTTTTAGAGATATAGATATAAATTGCCTCCCAGTTACATACAAATCCGAAAAAAATGCATGGATGGACAGTCAAATATTTCTCTCTTGGTTTCAGGAAGAATTTGTACCCTTTGTTCAAGCTGAACTACGAAATCTCGAGTTAGAGCCAAAAGCAATTATCTTTTTGGATATCTGCTCTGCACATCCAAGCGAGGAACTTTTGGTATCACCTGATGGTCTGGCGAAATTCCTCCCACCCAACGTAACTTCTTTGATTCAACCGATGGATCAGGGTTTGCTTGAGTCATTAAAATTTTTTTTATTGAGAGTCCTTACTGAGGGGCCTTTTGCTTTCAGACAATGGTGTGCAAGACATTGAAGCATATTTAAAACGAGTCGACATGAAAATGGTTGTGGAAAAACTTGCATTTGCTTGGGATGGAATTACTCCTACTTCTATTCGTAATTCATGGAACAGACTTATTCCTCCAGGTAATGTGCCTAACCACTCCTCTTCATCATCAGATAATGCACCTGACAACACTGATTTGAGTGGAAGTACTGAAGAGCTACATGAAGATGAAACGTTTACTGAAGATTTTGCAGCTTTAGGTTATGATCTGAATGAGGATGACATTCAGGAATGGTTGAGGATAAACATGCATGACCAAGGTTACGAACACTTAAATGATGAAGGAATCCTAGCACATGTGCAAGGCCAGAATGATGCAGAGTCAGATTCAGACCTTGAAGAGAGCGAGCCACCACCACCTTGTTCTGTCAAACACAAGGAAGCAGTAGATATGTTTGACAAATGTCTGACATGGTTACAGCATCAGCCTGAGGCTACTCCTCACAACACCAGTGTTTTGATCTCACTACGGGAACTAGCCGCCAAAAAGAGAACCTACTACTTTACTTAGTTATACACACACAAAAACCTAATTTTATGCATACTTTTGAAGAATGTTAATGAATATAATTAATTTGATAATGAATATCATTATTCACGTATCCAGACAATTTCACGTATCCAGACACCACACTAGATTAACTGACCAAGGTGTCTGAATAATCTGATCTGTCTGGATAATAGAGGAATAGTACTTATTACATGAGTCAGAGTGTGATATGGCGAAATATTTCATGAGCAGGCTACTTTATTTTCATGAGCCAGAGGCTGAGTAAAAATAAAGCCTGAGAGTGAAATATCTATACCATATCACTCTGACAAGTGTAATAAGTAGTTTATTCCACACTAGATACCTTTACTACAGTAGCTAGTACTAGAGGAATGGTAACTCTCAGTGTAAAGTTGGTTGTAGGGGCTACCCACACCTCCAGCTGATATTTTAGCAGCTGCTCTAACCCTGTTGGGTAAGCCAGAGAAAGGTAGCTGTAAAAACCAAGAAAATTGAAAAAGTTTGGCCAGTTGCTATAACTACAAGGGTAATGAATGAGCTTGCTCAGTACTGAAATAGCAGCTGAATAACTGAATCAGTAAGTTATTTCACAGTGTCATGTACCTAAAGATATCATTGTGAAGATATCTAGGGTGGAATAAATATACAAAGTGCATGTATATTTATATATGTATATGTATATGTGTATATATATTATATGTGTGTATATATGTTTATATAATAACTAGTGAGAAAAATTTAAAAAAAGATATGATTAGAGTAGCTAAAATGTTTCAGAACATGAAAATTCGACTCAGGAAGCCAAGTCTCAAAAATAAAAAGCTAAGTACTATCATTTTACTGTAAGTAAATTTATAACTTTCCCCCCAGTATAGCATCTCACACCTATTTGGTTTGGAGGTAGCTAGTGATTTAGCTAGGGATGTAGAACTAAGTGTTGTTGGCTGTTTTACTCTAAATCTTAACCATTTTCTCCCCAAGTAACTCACTACATTAATTGAAAATTAAGCTTACCGAATATTAGGGCGATTCACCACCTCGCAGAGCTCTTCTTTCCTTCTACTTACCACAACAAGTGACGTGAATAGGGCGTGGCGCCCACAAAGGAATGTAGGCGTGGTACTCTTTGGTGCGCGCGCAAGTATTACACGGGGCGTCCTAACTGTGTGACTAAAACGTGACCAACTCTAGTCTCGCATTACCGACACTTTACCTCTTTAAATAACTGATCACTAATTTTAACTTAAAGGATTGTGACAGAGTGACTTTAAACCCCTTAAGTCCTTTTTATATGTAGTGCCCCTGCCTTCAGGGCAGGGCTTCTATGAATCCCTCCAATTGTGTTGTTAGGAATGTTGAGTTAGTTAGGCACTGCGTGGCAGTAGTTAACTATTGTTTTAGTGTCCCTCAGGCCCTAAGTGTATCGCCCTCGCTGCGCTCGGGACGCTACAACCAAAGGCCCTAAATAATTGTTAGGCGCTGCTTCAGAGGGAACTACTGTATTTAGGGTCCCCAAAGGCCCTTGATTGTAGCGTCCCGAGCGCAGCGATGACGCTACACTTAGGGCCTCTGAGGGACCCTAAAAACAGTAGTTAAAGACTGCGCGCAGGGCCTAACTAATTTAGAACCTAGCAACAGTTCCTAACAACACAATTGGAGGTACTCTACATATAGAAGCCCTGCCCTGAAGGCGGGGCACTACATATAGAATCCCTCCCTGAAGGACCAAGGTCCCTCTGTCACAATACAAAAACTACAGTAGCTATGTTCTAAAAAAACAGCAGTCCCCTCTGAAGCAGCACCTAAGTTCCCGCCTTGAGGGCAGGAACACTTCTTAGTGTCCCTCCAATTGCGCTTAGTGTACCTCCCATTGCGTTGTTCGGAGCAGTCGCTACGTTCTAAATCAGTTAGGGGCTGCGCAGCCGTCGTGAACCACCGTTTTTAGGTTCCTTCAGGTCCCAAGTAGCGCCCTCGCTGCGCTCGGTACGCAACATCCTAGGGTCTTTGTGGAGCGGAGCTAAGCGTGACTCCGCCATACTCAAATGTAGCGGTGCCCCAAACGTGAGTAAACCATGCATGACTTCAGTTTGCATGGCTTTCCATATTATCTTGTATCCACTATCTTCAGGGTACATAGCATATTCATGAGGCAGAAATTCAGTGAAAAAGTGGGAGGTGGACCAGAAGTGGTTGTGGGGTGAGGCGAGTAGCTTATTGCAAAAGTTTAGCAGAGGACCAAAGTAAAAATTTGAAGATATTATTAAGCATACACAGCTCACTTTTTTATGGCAAGATTATCAGCATAGGTTAGTTAAGGTCATTTTATAATCGCATGTCAAATTACTTCTTGATTTAATTCTACATCTCTTTAACGTCAAGATAATGACAATTTATTATCACAATTACCTCTGTCACACTTCTTGTACAATAATGTATCACAATCTGTACATACAAGTCTGAGTAAAAGTCAGGTAGCTATGGCTTAATATGAGTGTTACTGATTGACCAGTTTTTCGTTCAAGTCTATGTAATTTTTTTCTGGCTTTCATGTCAGTATATGTGACAGGCTCTGGGAAAACCAGGAATTTCAGGCAAACCAAAAAAAATGAATTTTTTATGTTAATAAAAAGCTACAATTTATCTCAACTTAGTGCTAAAATACTGGAGGGTAAAACCTTTGACTCGCACAGAAACTGGCAGCTGAACTGGGCTGTATTCAGCAAAGCAATTGAACTAGAAATCGTGAAAACATAAATTGAATATCCACTTCCGGTATAATTAACGTTTCCGTATACTTAACGGCGTACTCCGCATACGCAATTAAATTGTGCAGCCGCTTTTTAACGGCAACTAACAAAGTTTTGCGTAGAGTTCTTTTTAGCTTTCAGAGCGTCTCGGAGCCTGTCTTGTCGGAATCCTTGGCTACTCTACTCGATGTAGTAGTAAACTTTCTGCCAGAGGTAAGCTGTAGATTGCATGCAATAGTCTCAAAGCTATGCCGTTTTTTTTAGCTGCTTGTTTGAAACTCCACCCATTCCCCGTTTACTGTACCTCGAGAACGAGAGAGAATAAAAAGTAGCTTGTCTTTCCACGGCACGCTTGAGGTCTTTTAAGTTGTTTTGACATTTGAAATTTGGCATAGACTTAGAGTAAGGGTCACTAAGACTAATTCTGCAAAAAACTAAAATAGGTGAAAGAAAGAATTTTTCCAGATGACTTAGTTCTGGAGCCTATATCTCAATTTCAATTTTTGCCCAAAATTCCTGGTTTTCCCAGAGCCTGTCACATATTATTATCAGGAATTGAACAGTGCATTACGAAGAACTGCACAAAAAAATGGCTACGGCAAACTCCTAATCTTACAACATGTTCTCGTCGCTGCTCTTGTAGGATATTTTTATTTTTAGTTCTTATTTTTGGGAACACTGTACGGCTGCATTTTCATCATTCTTGTGAAGTAGCAGCCTCATTTCTGGTAAGTTTTAAAAAATTGTTATCATCATGTTTGTTTTTTAAAATCCTTACATTTTAATTAAAGGAAAATAATGCATACTTTTCCTTTTTCTCTATATAAGTAATTTTGTAGCGTTCTATGCTTCTGTTCTTGTCAAGTATTCTTCCCAGTTAAATAACCTTTTCTCGCTTCAAGACATTATTGCAGTATGCGAACAGAGCACATAAAAATTTTCACTCGGACTAACATAGTGCTAATCTTTTATATTCGTACTCCGATGGAAGAGATTCATATTTTTGACACAAAATATCAATGTTACTCAAACTATAGCATCAGAAGCCATACTGTTCAGCCCTTTGTCACACAGTGGTAAACAGCCACGCAGTTGAGTTGAATTGTGAATGGTACGAATATTAGCAATTATAGTGTGTAGTCTTATTACCTCAACATTGTCTCTATTTGGTTGCTTTATGTGTTTCAGTTTGGAATAATAATCCTTAAAATTACTAGTTAAGTCAACAAAAGCAAGGTATAGCCACTTGTGATTTCACCCATTTGTGTGCTGTGGTTGCACTTTGGCACATATACCTACATCCTGATGAAATATTCAAACTTGTTTAATTTGTACAGTAGCTATAGATGATGTGCTGATCACATTTTTATTGTTGTGTATATTTGACAATTTTTAGGAAAGTGCCAGAATGAAAGGAATATGGCTGATTCCCATTTGTATGCATAACCACTGGATTGCTGCAATACGAGTAACAATTGAAATACATAATTGTATTGACGAAGTGCATTCCTTTACATTGGCTGAATAACTTATACGTGTATGTGGATCTTATTGTACAGAGTAGCTATTCAGCTATTACAATTTTGGATTCCTTACATATTCAGTGTGATTTTGTTTAGAAACTCAAGTAAGTGGCCTAAATTACTATGTTTTAAGTAAAATGAATTATTAATTATTTTATTGCAAGTGCTACTAATGTGTTGGTTACTTCCTCAATTTGTATGCAGACATAGCTAATTAATTATTTCAGGCAATATTCTTTCTATAGCTAGCTATGCAAATCCAGAAATTTTAGACTGTAAAGTACACAATAATGATTTATGTTTTTGACCATTACCTACAACATTTTTTAGCATTATTATTTTCCTTCGCAGATAATTCCATTTCAAATAAGTCTTGTGATTGTAGAATTTTGATTATAAAGGTTTGTGCAGTGATTTTTATTACTATTATGATTATTATGACTATTGTTATTATTTTAATAATAGCTCACTAACTAATTTTATTCATTGTTATTTTTGGACACTGGAGCACACGAACTCTATGTCAGTGATATTGCACTCCCAAGAATTGTTGCCATAACTTTACTGCTTAGTATTATTCATACATAATAATAATGATATTTCTTATAATACAATGGTCACTTGTAAGCGGCAAAAAATTCTTGAAATGATCAATTTTTCATCAATTCCATATTTCAGCATATCTGAGTAAGATTACTAATAAATTGTTGATTGATAATATGTTCTTTTATTTGTTACTATTTTTAGAAATCATAATAGTTAAAAATCAGGAGCCTCTTAAGTTTTTTGCAAAGGTCCATAGCTTAATAAGCTAACCTGATCTTGTGTTGTCAATGCGTCAGAAGCTAGTGTCTAAAAAGTTTTTTTTCCAGCAAATAAAGGCTAATATTGTATAAGAAAGTTAAAATTTCACATTTTTCATAAACAGACCTTTTGTCGTAGTGCAATAGCCATTTCTGAGAACTACTCTGACCAAACACAATTTTTTTTGCATATGTTTCTGGTTTACATTTATTGAATGCCGCCACAAAAAAATATAAATATAAAAAATTGGTGGCAGTTACCCTTTAAAATCGTTTAACTGATTCAGGTTTATCAAAAGCTTTATATAACACCCTTTTTCATCATCTTTTCACTATCTCATTTACAGGTTCCTGGAGCTGTAACATATCCTGTGAGTTATCATCTGTGTCAACACAAATAGGGACTTCACCATCACCATTGGCATACTCCTGGACTGAGCAAGCACCAGACACATGAGTTGTTGAACCACCTCTTGCAGATTGGCAGATTCATCCAGGTCTTGAAATGAATCATATTCTACTTCACATATCACTACATCAGATATATCATCATTCTGAACAAAAACGTAGCTGTCTTAAAAGCCATTAGCTTTATGTTGAGGACTGTCAGAGCAGTAGGGTCATCGACTCCAACATCACCCCATGCCAAGTGAGAGGAAGAGTCAAAACAGGAGTCACTGGATATTGTTAATTCACCAGCCCTCAGAAAACTATAAAAAAAAAAAAAAAAGTCAAGTTGCAAGCTGCCCACAATCATGATCAGTAGCTTACATATTATTCAAACTGCCTTGAACCGTTCCGTACCCTCTCCCCTTTGGGAACTGTTCACACACCTCAAGAGGAGTGCAGTTGAGATAGAGGAGGCAATAATGGGTCCTTTAGACTGCATTCAATGTGCAGGTGACGAATTCCAGCCATGTACCACTCAATGGTATTGTGCCTCAAACGCTTACTTGCAATTTGAACAGCAAAATTACACAGAACCTCTTCCTTGGCAGGCACAGCTAAGAGACCAGCAGAGGAACAGAATTTTAAAAAACGTGACTGAAACGATGGAAGGGCTTATTGGATAAACAGTTGGACACAATTCTTCAAGGAATCCAGCCACTATGTGTTACATAAACGACATATCAGTGACTGCCTCAACTGAGCAAGAGCACCTTCAGACAGGAAGTCTTGAGAAAGCTGCAGAAGTATGGGTTTTGAATGAAAAAGAGCAAGTTGTTTATGTGTGACTTTATCGAATTTAGGGAACATTATGGATGCAGATGGAATACGAGCTACACCTGAGGAAGTTGCAGCCATTGAGAAAGCACCTCAAATGTTGCAGCTTCTCAATGGCTGCAACCTCCTCAGGTGTAGCTCGTATTCCATCTGCATTCGTAATGTGCCCTAGGTAATAGATAAATCACACACAATACAACTTGCTCGAATTCTTTACTTCTGCAGATATCTCGAGTCCAGTGTCTGAAGGTGCTCTGGAGCCAGTCACTGATATGTCCTTTATGCAACACATCGTGGCTGGAATTCCTTAGAGAATTGTGTCCAGCTCTTTGAAACAAAGCTAATGCTTTATCCCATAATGACTTTCCACCATTTTTTATGTTCCAAGTGGGCTGATGTTATAGAGACAGCAAACTACCACTGCTAAAATTATAATGACTGAGTATTTTTGCAATTCATGGAATTCCATTTCAGATTGTAAAGGACAACAGCTCCCAGTTTGTGCTGGCTGAATTCAGGGAATTTATTTACATAGAACAGAATTTCCTGTTGATTTACCATACTACTCCTCACTACACTACTAGTACACCACACTGTGATCTGCTAAAGGATATGTACTCATTGGGATTTGTTGAAGTTTGACGTTGGAATTAGCAGAAGATGGGTCATGATCGATCTTTACAGATAGGATCCTTCAAAGTTGGACAAAAACTGATGGTTAGAACTTAAAAGAGTAGAAATGTCTGGATACCTGGAGTTGTGGTTCAGAAATTAAGACCTGTATCTAACTTGTGGATGTTAGAGATTGTCAGTTGAGGAAAGACATGTGGACCACAGGAAGAGTTTGTCACCTACGAAAGATAAGTTCCTATCATTTTCTCCTCCGAATAGAGATACTACAGTCACTGAGGAGTCAGAGAGTCCTGAAGGAATGACTGAGATAGTGGATCAAGCAATTTCTACCAGTGTATCTGCTAGGGTGACTGAATATAATGTCATCTGAGAATCAGTAAACCAGAACATACAAACCGAGGTGACCATTTCAACAGATATCACGGCAGCGAGGAAGAAGTATCCTTCCAGGAGCCAGAAGCATCCTAATTGATACCAACCTCCAATTCAGCATGGAGGGATGTACTTTGAACTCTTTTCATACATAACTGGTTATCATTAGTTTGTGTCATCAGCACATTGTGCTTCCCTCATATACTTGTGCTTCTCTGGACAAAAGTTTCAGATTTGTTTTGATGTTTTAATGAATTAACTGTGAACAGGGTTGCTAGTTGTAACAGTAGTTTGAACACTAAACAAGCCTAGTAACAAGGAAAGAAATTAAATGCTTGTGTGACATGGAAATACTCTAGGTGGCAACAGGTACGTATTAGGCTCTGTTCAGTACATAAAATATTCCTTTTATCATTGTCTATACCTTCATTCCATTTTCTTGTGTGCATTAAGAGCTCTATGTAATAGTATTAATTGTCATTCTTTCTGTGTTGGTAACCCTAATAAGGTAAACTGTCATGCTTTTCTTACTATGACTATTGACACATCTGATCACTTTTATATAATGTTAAAAGAATGTTAATAAGTGACTTGCCATGCAAAAAGGGAGTTTATGGATTTTTTTTCCAAATTGTTCTTTCCTCCACAAAATCAAAGCACTATTATGCATACAATGACAAAGATTTCATGATGTAGTGTGCATAGTTTGAGAAAATTCCAGAGCAACCTGAACTAGAGGCGCGTAACTTCCTCCAGCTAGGTGGCCGAAGGACCTGAGCCCCATAAGCTATGCCAAACACCCCTATGTGGCAAGCAACTGGTGTGCATTCGCTGAGTTGACTTATGATGGACTAACTTTGGCCAGACATTTTCACAACACATAATAATATATAAGGGATGACATGATATAGGATAGAGTGGTTCTGGAAGGGTCATGAATAATGATTATGGGTATGGTAAACATGATGTTAGTTTATTGTTCGCCGTGAGGCAGAGACTTGCATTAGTTCAGGTAGCTGGACCAGAACACAATCATTGTTATTCAAATAATGCGTGGGCGGTATTAAATACTATTAATTAGTGATTAGGCTTACAATCTTACAGGATCCAGTCTTTTTGGGAACAATTTTAGCTGGCTTTTCCCCCCTCAGTGACAACAACGTAAAGCCTTTAATATTGACATATTCTATGGCAGAACAGCATACCCTCTCCACTCTAATAGCTAGTCCCAGGGTGTGGGAAGTTACCACAACCACCTGACTGTTGCATCACCTCAATACTCACTGGACTGTTCATCATCTAGTGGTATCTGTGATTTATCATGGAATCAACCTGTTCTTTTGACGTTTGGTTTTATGGTCAATGTCATGTCATGATTTTATGCTTTTGTGTTATTGGTTTTTATTCAGTTGTGCCTTGAGCTCTTTTTATGAAAAACTCAAACAATCTTGTATAAGTGAGTTATTACAATGGGTGACTTATTATATTCAAAATTATGATAAGATGTGATGTTAGAAACTGCCTTGGAGAATTGTTGAAGAAAACTAGTCCAATTGATCCAGTGAACATGATGGTTTCCTGACAAATCTGTTATTATTGTGAGCAAGCAGGGTGGCCGATCTCCAAAGAATTCATCTGTAAACTTTTATTCCATTCTTATCTAGCACCCTTGGTTCAGTCACGTCACATTCATCTTCTAACTCGTCCCCACAGTCATCTTACACTACTAAATAATAATATTCAGGACACCATCAACAACATCAGAACAGTCTTGCTCAAAATCCATTGTTATTCAACCTTCCATAACTTCACACAAGATAATCCAAACTTAGAAAAATTATATCTCTATTCCAGCTGCAATACTTAAAAGTAATAGGGGGATTCCAGAAACATAAAATAGACTGTATGTTACTGTGGTTAGTCATTATGTTGGGAGGGGGTCGTAAATCTCCCGAGCTTTCGTGCAGTTACTTAGCACGCACTGGTCTCAGATAGTTTCGAAGGACCAGGAAAACCCAAGTCTAGCCAACTTATAATGTGGGTCATCAACTTGTACATGCAGTTTACAATACATTATATAGCATGATAAGATAATACAGGCCAGTGGTTTGAGGTGCATATGAATGATTAAGTGAAGTTTGTGTGTGAGTTCTAAGTGTTAATCTAGTCTAGGCTAAAGTGCTAAATGATTGTTCTGAGAGTTCTTTGTCTTTGGATTTAGACTCTTGAACTAGGACTTGCTTCTGAAAACTTGTCCCGGGAGGTGTCTGCAGGTGTGGCTTGTCCACAAGCATCACTGAGCTGCACCCGAACACATTTTAAAACTGCCAGCAAATCATTAAAAAAGTTGTAAACCCCCATTTTGCTTGGCAGGTCACATATTTCAAATGTGTAAAAGTTACTGTTTGATCTAGTGAATGAATTGTTTCTCTGCAATTTCACCCCACGATAATTCACACTGCCTTGCCTCCATGTCTTCTTCAATGGTGTTCACTGCAAAATCATCGACAGATTTGTCAATGACTAAGTTGAGTACAAGCCTTAAGCCCATTCACTAAAGCTAGAGCTCCGGTAGAGTGAATAGCATTGTGTGATATATCAAAATCAGTCATCTTTTTACAATTACCAATGACCTCAGCCAAACTCTTGGCTCCTTCTGTATCAATGTTAGTTTCGGTAAGATAAAGACGAGTGACTAATATGGTAGGCAGCAAGAAATTCTTGGAGTGTTAAATGAAGAAATGAATATGTATTCTCGACATTATACAAAGCTAATGCTTTGTCCACTGTAAGAAGTCCCACGGTAGATTCATCTCCTAGTTCAGCAGAAGATAACATGGTAATTTCAGTATCACTCTCACGAATTAATTGCTTTGATTGAATTGTCATTTCGAAAGCAAGCTTACTGATTTTTTTTTTTTTTTTAGTTGGAAATGTAATGTTAGATGGATATGAAGTAGCAAAATTGTGTAAAATGACATATTTTCAATTGATGCTCACTGGAGTACTTGTACACTGTACTTGGGTTTCTGATAGATCTGCAGCATGATGAAACCCTTTACCAATTTCTTATGTAGCAAAATAGTCATTTTGATGACTTCTTACCAAACTCATAATCAAGGTCATATTTCTTATTTTGTTTTTAATTAATTATAACTATTATTATTTTTTTTTTCAGTTGATTGAACTTCGACGCAAGGCAGATCAAAACAAGTGGCAATCAGAGAGACCAAGCTTCCAGCCCCACTACCTGGTCCAGCTCAGAGACAATGCTCCCATTCCTAGGAGCAAGAATTCGTCCAGCTTCACATCATCAACCTCGTGCGAAACTAGCCATGAACCAGCCAAACCCACTGTAGCTGGTCCTAGCGAAGGAAAGATGTGGACGAGAAATGAATATTACAAAAACGATGGACGCAAGCAGCTGGCAGAGAATAACTGGTCATTGAAGATCTTGAAAGTGAACATGATAAATATCGTGTTATGAAACCAACGATTACTGGCACTCACCCCAGACGGGCGAGATCAGATAAAACAAAGACGTACCATTCGCGCTCGACTTCTCCAGCTGAGGTGGAATTGCCCGGTGGTAATGATGCAAAGTGCACTTGTGATTTTCAGAAACTTCATTCATCATCAGATAATGATCTGGAGGACTATGATGGGCAAATTCTCACTGATGAGTTGCGTAAGAAAGGTCAAAGTAAGGTCAGGCATCACTTGGACAGAACCACACCCCTTTTAGTGTCACCGCCCAAGCAGTCATCACCTCTACTTCACACGCGTGAGAAAGATTTACTGGGCGGTGAAGATGACAGAGAGACAAGGAAATGTTCCAGTGAGGTTCTTGGTGCAGGTGGGAGAGATATGCCCCGGCATATCTCCGGCCGTTCTTCTCCTTTTCATGCCGACTGTGTCCCAGAATGTGATCGTCGCTCAACACCTGTAGTGCGACCAAGATCACCAACTCCGCCAGCACCATTGAAGACCAGCCAGGTTAGTAAACCTTCTGGAGATCCCAAGCGATAAACATTGACGACTCAATCTGGCGACAGAATGTGGGTCACCAGACCTGGGACAGACTCTTGCAATGTATGTGGGTCCAGCTTGCAGCCCGCTGCGCTACAATCTCGTGATCGAAGCCGAACTGAGCCTCTGGGTGGGGTCCCAGGGAGCAAACAAGCGAAGGGTAAGGACTACAAAGTACCAGTTACAGTTGCTGCTCAGCCGTGTGGCGCGTACAGCAGAATGTGTGACAAACAGTCGGACCACTACGTGACCCACCAGAGCATTCGTTCCCAGCAGCAACAGAGTCAGCAACAACTTAAGAAGATCAGAAGCAATCTGAAAATCGTCGAACAACCTCCTGTGAAGCACATCACGGGTCAGATCCACGGTGGCCACACCCACACTATGAAGCCGTACGAGCCGTCCTCTTATCGAGGCACACCTGACGAAGAAGCCGATCAGTTGTCTCTGTCACCTCTCTCCATGTCCAGTTGTTCTGTGGCATCTGACATCCTGGAGAAGGCTCGAAAGAGAAGAGATCATTTCTGGGCAGAGGGAAGGCAACCTAGTGAATGAATATCTTGTGATCAGTTTTATGTTGGACATAGTGGTCATGGAATTAAAAATAATTTTTTTAGCTTGTAAATTATATGCATGCTCACCATTATGTGGTGTGGCCAGTTTTATAAAAAATAATAATAATAAATAAAAATTTTAAAAAATTCAAGGTCTCTAGCTATTTATTTATGTCAAATTACCAACTTCAGTACTTGTGTTACAATGTACACAATAGACATGTGATACCCTTCATGGTGATAAATACTTTTTAATACTAAGCAAATGTAGGGAGTAGGTGTCAACTCATAGCTCCCTTCCTCCATAGAATAGTGCAAATCTCGCAAAACTTGAAAAGTGGAGATAAGAATGAGCAATGACTCCAAAGAAATTTGATACTAAAGTCTTCAAATTCAGAAAGTGTGCTAAGTTTGATTTCCAATAGTGAGACCCTTTACCAGACTATGCTAAGTTCCTCTCTCCCACCCAATGTTTAGATGAAAACGAATAAAACACTGTACTATACACACCAGCAACATGCTTGTCAATTCAGCAGAGTTGGGGGACACCTGCAACCACATTAAAAGAATCAGTTGTCAACTTGAGACAAGAACGATACAGTAGTCAATAAAAAAGGGCAACTAGTTAGTGCATGATGGGTCACTCCACTAGGCAAACTCTGTAAAGTTCATCAAAATACACAATTCAAGCCAAACAAATGTAATAAATATTATTGGGACACCTGGGGAGAATGTTGTAGGGCAGGTAAAGTGTCTGATTACGTGAACATTAGCAAAGCAATGAAGTCCTTCATCCGTTAATGTAGCAGAAATAAATGGGTCAAAGACTCAAGAGTACACTGTGTGGGATGTTTCCTGTTGTTGATTAGCAAGCTAGCGAACTAAAATCAATATAATTCATAATCAATAATAGCACAAAAATCAGATACACAATCGATAAAACAAAAACATGATACAAAACACAATATATGACATAATCAATGATGCAATGAGTCATGATGACTAATTGATGTTTTAGTTTGCTTGACTCTAATATGTAGGCAAAATGTAAAGCTGCATTTATTATTTGGATTGCTCTTCCATCATTCATGAGTCATTGACACAATCTTTTCATTGATTATTTCAACCACTTTAAAAATTTGTACTATTGCTGAACGTATGTTACGTGCACGTTTACATTGAGAAAAAAAATGTTACAATGGGAGACTTCTGTATAGGGACAGTATTAGCTAGTAGTAGTAGTAATAGAAGTAGTAGTAATAATAATAACGATAATAAATTATTTTCAGTTAACTGTTTCAGTTGTTGACAAACAATAGAATAAAATGCAGCCATGATAGCTAGTTCAACAAATGATGACCTGTATTAGTTGAGGCAGAGGTGACTTCTGTGTAAACTAAATCACACCACCTAGTGAAACCATCCAGAAAACAACTTTTAACGATTCCTTCATTTTCAAGCTCACATGACCTTCCAAAGTGAACTTCATAAAAACATTACTGAAGATGACTGGACAAGAGTTGACATGTCTAATAAATTAAAGATTACTTTAGTACGTTGGTGAGCCTCCTGCTTGGGCTGAAGGGCATGGGGATTTGCACTACAATCGCCCTGGGTAAATACATCCACACCAATAGCAGTGCAGGTGGATACTGTGCAGGTGGATACTGTGAAGGGGAACGAAGATGCTGCCAGCCCCGCCCCTCTTGGTCCTGCTGCTGCCGATACTCATACGCAATTTAAATTTACTGTTACTATTGTTATAATGGTACATCCATTTTATGCTGTTCATTTCGTGCCCAACCAGGTTTAACCCAATTTTTGTGATCTCACGCTTTCTCGTAGAAGTAAAAAGTAAATAAAAATACAGAAGCAAGAGTAAATGATGCTATGGACAATGTTTCATCTCAGAGACTACATGGTAATTTCCTCACTAAAGATCAATATAACTGCTCATTATTACAGGAACTTAATAAAGGAGTGATGTGACTACAAACAATACAACTGCTATATATAATAATTATATATAATTTTGTGTCATTATAATAGTTATCTATTTCCATATTAGCTATTCCTCCTGGCTTCTTTTCATTCTCATGTTTATTAAGATCTTCAAGAATATTTATTGATTATAATTCTGAATGTTAAGCTTACAAAGGTAAACTAGACTAATCGTATGATAAACTTCAATAAAAAGCACAAAAAAAAAATATACAGTTGTTGTTACACAACAGTACTGTGGTGTCCTTGGGCTCGATTTGGGAAGATGCAACAGGGGAGCCTACACGCATGTACTGAACAACATTATTCTTCTGCGCATGCGTCTTACAAAAACAGGATGATCACAAAAGTAATAGGTAAAGGGTGATATACACAGAAATAATATGAGACAATACCACATTCGCTTCCCCTTGTAAAGAGGGTTGTGCAACTTAAAATAAATGATTATGGAGTCCTTCGTTCATATAGGTGATGTGAAGCTAGCTGAGATTATTGTCCAGGCTTAAACCTGTCTGGTGGACGAACTTGTCTTTTAGGATAGGATTTCACTACAGATGATGGCATTTGTGGACTAACAGAAGTAGGTTCCACTGCCCTTGGACTTTCGCCAGTAGAAGACACATCAGGTGTTTGTTTGTCTACATCTGTACTGGTCGAAGAGGTAACACTTCCTGCATGGTCTGCAGATGACAAAACAGCACTATTAGGAATATCTTCCAGATCGTCAACTTCTGTTGCATCCACAATGGTAGGGCCGGAAGCTGTCGCTTGCCGACAAATATGATCTGCATGACGTCCACTCCATTATCTTCAAGCCTAACAACATAGGAGACGGGACCAGTAACTTCCTCAATTACTGCAGAGAGCCATCTTGATCCTTGACCAAAATTACGAACATACACTCTCTCTCCCTTACAAAATTCTTTCTCCTTTGCAATTCGATCATGAGAAGTTTTCTGTTGTTGTAGTTGCTGCTCCACATGACTGTCTATGCATGGTTTAATTAAATCCAAACGAGTTCGAATCTGTTGTCCGAACAAAAGTTGAAATGGAGATTCACCTGTGGTGCCTTGGGGATACGATATCAACAACTTGATAAACTTCCTTGTTTGCTTTTCTTCAGTCCCCTCTTTATTGTTGAGGCCATTGGTAGAAGGGTGATATGGAGCCGAAGTGACGTGCTTTATACCAATGGTAACCAAGAATGTTCCGAAGTCTTCGCTTACAAAACATGAACCATTGTCTGTGACTACTACCTCTGGTATACCAAACTGGGCAAACAGGGTGCGTGACAATTCAATAACCACTTGTGAAGTAGCTCCATTTGTAACAAATGCTTCAATCCACTTTGAATGGGAGTCTATCGCCACCAGTATCATTATTTTCCCTTCAAATGGACCCGCAAAATCCATATGTAGCCTAACCCAAGGTCGTGATGGCCATTTCCAAGGTTGTAAGGGTACACATCGAGAATCAGGGTACTGCTGTTGACAGTGCATGCATTCTTGTACAGACCTTTCGATGTCTTTGTCGATTGAAAGCCACCAAACATACATTCTGGCAAGAGATTTCGTCTTTGTCATGTCCAGAGACCTTAACCTCAATATTTGCAAAAGAGTGACAGTTTAGTGTAAAATGAGTGAGACGAGTGTCAAATGAGTGAGATGTGGAAAACAGTCATGCTTGGTGATACACGCCCATACACTTTGGTTGCTATGGTAGAATTATATTGGTCTGTTGAGCATGGGGCTAATTTTATTTCAAGTAAGCAACCAATGATGGAATACCTGGCAGGTCTAGAGTAAACACTCACAGAAGGTTATACAGCTTGTTAAAGATCTGACTTGAGAACCTGAATCTCAAGAACCAATTCTTTGTAGGAGAATAGAAAAATGATTATTAAGAATCCCATAGAGCAAAAGCTACTACTATTCTCTTACCTTTTATTCTATGTGACCGTCTACAGGAAAACCAGGCACAACGCGGCACCCTTCGAAATTTTTTTTTGCACTTACAAAGTTGTCGGCGTCCAGACATCGAGCTCTCCAAGTTTTATCGTCGTAGCTTAAGTCGTTCCCGCTATAATAGACCTAACCGTTCCCTTCCGTCGGCATGAAACAATACTTAAGAAATCGATCGATCTTTTCTCGATTTTACGCACGCCGCGTTGTGCCCGGTTGTCACATATTTTGGTCTAAAACTCTTCACATTTTCGATTCGTGTAGCGCAATAGTTCAACCACGCCCACATTATTGAAATGTGAGACTATACTTTCAACGCGTGTGAGCGTGATTAAATGATGGAATGCGTGTGACTCACGCAAAATGCGTGAGAGTTGAGAGGTCTGCATGTCTAAGTGCCCTTCATGTAGTTCCTGTAAAACACCTTCACATCCCTAGGGAGGAACAACTACACGAGATCCCCACATCAGACAACCTTGATAGAGTGGGAGAGTTCTGTTCTTTTGTACTGTACGACGAAAGTGCTGGATCACAACTATCTGGCCCACCACTTTGGACAAAAGATAATACTGCTGACAGTATAGGGTCACGTCAAGACCAGACTCGAATATGATGTGCAGTAATGGGTGAATCACGAAGATGATCCGTCTGTAACACTAACTCAGGAGGCGTGTCTAACTCATTGTGACACTTTCGTACAGGCAATTGACTCATCAGCATTTTGGTGCTTGTCCGTTTTCCTGAAGACAATGGTGTACTCATATACTGCCAAAAGTAGAGACCAACGGCGTATGCGAACTGAGGCTTGTGACGAGTTGCTTTATGTTCATGTAAGAGTGATAGCAATGGTTGATATGATGACCTAACAAGTATGAGTGGAACCGCTGAACTCCAAACACTAGGGCAAGTGCTTCCTCTTCTATCTGAGAATATTTACGTTGAGATTTTGTCAGAGAATGAGAAACATATCAAATAGGATGTTCCGAACCATCTGGCACGTAAGAGTGATAGCAATGGTTACGTTGAGATTTTGTCAGAGAATGAGAAACATATCCAATAGGATGTTCCGAACCATCTGGCATGCGATGAGCCAAAACAGCACCAATTCCATACAACGAAGCATCGCACATGAGTAGGATATCCAGCCATGTTTGGCAGAAATTTACTATAGTAAGTGATCAAGCCCAAATATGCTTTAAGCTCTGAGACATTCCTTGGTTCAGGAGCTTCTTGAATGGCTACTACTTTCTCTGCTATAGGATGCAGTCCAAACTGATCAATCCTATGACCAAGGTAAGTAACAGCAGATGGTGCCAAATGTTTGCTTTTATTCTGATTGAGCTTCCTGCCTTTTCTAGTCTTGTCAAGACTTCAGACAAATTCTGTAAATGTTCTTCTTTTGTGGACCCAGTTATGAGAATGTCATCTATGTATTCAGTAACTTTTGGTATCCCTTGTAATACCGATTCGATAAATCTTTGGAATATTCCTGGAGCTGAAGAAACTCCATATGGCATTCTAGTGTAGCGAAATAACCCTTTGTGAGTGTTTATCACGACTAAATTCTTTGATTCTTCCTCTAGTGGAATTTGCACATATGCTTGGCTAAGGTTCAGTTTAGTAAAGGATTTTCCTCCGCTCAGCTGAGAGAACAGATCTTGAATTTTAGGAATGAGATATCTGTCTAACTTAGACACAGGATTGATGATTTGCTTGAAATCACCACAGATTCGAACACTCTTCCCATCCTTTTTTAGTACCGCCACTATAGGGGACACCCATTCTGATGCTCTACTGGTTCCAGTATGTCCTCCTGCACTAAACGATTCAGTTCTTGTTCAACTTTCTCCTGATAAAAATAAGGCACACTCCTGGCTTTTGAAAACTTGGGTGACACTTGAGGTTCTACATGGATCTTAGCTCAGAACCCCTTCACAGTACCCAATTCTTCTGAAAATACTGCATTGTACTTTCTAACAATTTAGTTAGTGCAACATTATGAGACCAAAATATTTCCTGCCAGTCAAATTTTACATTCTGTAACCAGTTTCTTCCTAAGAGGCTTGGACCCACACCTCCACGATAACTAAAGGTAATGTAATTGCTTTCCCTTTGCAATTTACGCTAACATCAACAGATCCCACTACTGGAATACACTCACCAGAATAAGAATGAAGTGTCACATCACTTGGAGATAATGGACGTTCAGGCCACAGATTCTGAAATTCTTCCTCTGACATGATCGAAAGTGACGCTCCCGTATCAATTTCCATTTCCACTTACTCTCTGTCTATTTTCAAAGATACTGGATATGGTTGATGTTTAGTCTTGGAATGTATGCTGTAACAGATCCTCCTCACTACCAGTTTCCTCATTGTCTGCATCGTCAATTTCTTCCAAACAGTGCATTGACTTCCTCTTGTAAGCAAAATTACTGCGGGTAGACATTGCACCAGATGCTATTTGTATATGCCCAACTTTACCACAGTTGTAACATTTGGCATTACGGAAACGGCACTCGCTACGCAGATGTCCTGATATACCACACGAGTGACACACACCTTGCTGCTGTCCTTTTGACTTGATTTCTTCTTGCTGTAGCCTGCTGAACTACTAGTCTCCTTCCTCTTTAAAGTGGACTTCACAGCATGCACTGGACCAGTGCTAGTGGTAGCTTCAGGAACTCGTACTTAGGCCAACTCTTTCGCATTCTATGCTGCAGTTTCCAGTCCTTGGGATAGCTCCAGCGCCCTTGCAAAAGTGAGAGTCTTTTCTCCAAGTAACCGCTTCCGTATGTGACTATTTTGTATTCCGCAAACCAGGCGGTTCCTGAGCATTTCCTCTAAACTAGTTCCGAAGTTACAAAATTCAGCTAACGAGGGCAATTCCGACACAAACTCGGCCACACTCTCCGTAGGCTTCCTGAAACGACTATGGAATTTAAAAGTAGAACTGTCTCTGAAGGAATAGGATAGAAATGATCAGTAAGTATCGTCACCAACTCTTCATAGGACTTATCCCCAGGTTTATCAGAAGACACCAAATTCCTGACTATAGCATAAGTAGCAGGACCGACTCTACTAAAAAAACGCTGACTTCTTCTTAGTCACGTCGTCAATTTCATTGGCCACGAAGGAATTATTAACTTGCTCAATGTACTATGGCCATTCCTCTTTGGAGCCATCGAACTCGTCTAACCTTTCCAAAAGATTCATACTGAAACAATTCCATCCTCATCGCCAGGTGTCCTTGGGCTAGATTTGGGAAGATACAACAGGAGAGCCTACACGCATGTAGTTATAAATTACTGAACAACTCTTATTCTTATACGCATGCGTTTTACAATACAGGATGATCACAAAAGTAATAGGTAAAGGGTGATACACACAGAAATAATATGAGACAATACCACAAGTACTAGAGATATGAGTGATTTTGTTATAAAAACAGCTAATTGCAGTATTCTAGTTATTGTAATGACACAATTGATATAAAAATAATTGTAATTTAGCCAGAATCAAACTTGCATGATTATTTTTCAGTTACAATGGGTGTAGCTAAATGGGAACTACTTCTTCAATTAAAGAGATATTATACGATCTATAGATAAAATCATTGCTATGCAATTTTACTTCACGATAAAGTGCACACTGTCTAGCTTTCATGTCTTCTTCAATGGTTTTTAGTGTAACTTCATCTACAGAGTTGCCAATGATTCCAAAATATTTAAGTTGTGTACAAGCTTTGAGTCCATTCACTAAAGCCAGAGCTCCAGTAGAGTTAATACTATTGTGTGATATATCAAAATAAGTCATCTTTTTACAATTACCAATAACCTCAGCCAAACTCTTGGATCCTTCTGTATCAATACAAGTTTCGGTAAGATATAGAGTTATGAGTTCTTTCCAAACTGTGACACCATCACAAAGATATGGCATACCTATTGTTGCAATAACATTCCGTGACAAGTCAAGCTTTTCTATATTAATGCAATGTCTCAACGCTTGCAGTAATTTTGCACTTTGGTGATTATTCAAGTTACAATTACAAAGAGTGAGTATTTTTAGATTGCTATTGCTCAGTGGTGCAATATCCAGGGGATTATTAGAAAATTTCGAACCACTAAAATGTATACATTGCAGTTGTAAAAGCAATGAAAAGGCGACTATACGAACTTGACGAAAATTAGACAGCAATTCAAGACTAGTCAACTTAGTATTCTCTAATACTCTTGTCAGTGAATGTACATTAATCCAGTTATTATCTACTAATAAAGCCTTTAGATCGGTTAGATATTTCAATTCATCCCATGTGTCATTTCCATCATATCCTATGAGATTATGACTCAGATTTAATGTCTCAATTTTAGTAGTTTTTAAAGCCTTCAATAAAGTATGTGCTGTTTTGCTATCGATCGAACATTTCACTATGTTCAACACCTTTAAGCCAACAAGAGAGCCAATGTGTTCAGCAGCAGGAATACCAATATTGTTACCAGGTATCCATAAACGATTAAGTTCATGTACTGACTGCAAAGCTTTAATTATTTTTGAACAATCCTCTGATGAAAGATTATTGTACGGCAAATTAATACAATTAAGATTCTGAAGCTTACTATTGTTGACTTTACCAAAAAAAAAAAAAAACTTCTCCGCAGTCAATGCGCAATTGTCCCAAGTTATATGAAAGATTTTTACACTTGCTTGTGAAACTATGTAAGCTCTCTCTATCATGCCACGTGATGTGAGATATATATCCATATCAAAAATCTTTTTTTCCTTTAGCGCAAGATCACAAACAATGCTCTGTTGCGATTCAAAAGCACTTCGCATGACATTTGGAGAATACTCAACTATTTTCAGTCGAGGATCATTTTGTCTAAACTTAGTCATACCACAGTAAAAAACTATAACATAAGTCATTCTAAGCTCAGCAAGGTGTTCTCTGAATATTTTGACTTGCTGATCTTCATCCAGATGACTAATATGGTAGGCAGCAAGGAATTCTTGTAGAGTTAGATGAAGGAAAGAATATGTGTTTATAACATTGTACAAAGTTAGTGCTTTGTCCACTGTGAGAAGTCCCAGGGTAGATTCATCTCCTAGTTCACCAGATGATAATATAGAAACTTCAGTATCATTCTCACGAATTAATTGCTTTGATTGAACTGTCATTTCAAAAGCAAGCTTACAGATTTTGCTAAACTGTTCTCTATGCTCTTCACTTATTACATCGAGGGCATCTATATGACTAGGCTTATTACAGCGCATATTATTTCTACTTACTATTAATCTGATAAACTCCTCATATACTTTGGTTTCTGTTTCAGGAATTCTTCCACATTTATCATACAAAAAACATATCATTGCCGAATGAACAGGTAAATAGCACATATGAAATATATTAGAGTGCAAGTCCAAATAACTTTTTAATGTGGACTTATTGGAAGTATTATCAAAAGGATACCTTCCAATGTACTCATATATTTGTTCACCTTTGAAGCCTAACACTTCAATAGTTTTGTAGATGCATGCTGATTTCCTCATTTCAGCAGTAGCCACAGGACGAGAGGTCACAATTACCATGCATTCTGGGAGAATTTTTTTGTTTATTAGTGATAAAACTGCTGACTCTTCCCTATTACACGGGTTATACTCGTCCAATCCATCCAATACGAAACATGACCCTTTACCAAGTTCAGCTTCAATATTGTTTATAACCTGAGGTTTAAGCTTAAACAATCTGAGTACATTAGATAAGCTATGACTTGACGTTTTATCAAAAGAACGAAGAGGAACCAAAAACAACATTTTTGCGTTAACAAGAAAGCTTTCATCAGTTGCCCAGTCCTTAGATATTTTGCTCACAAGAGTAGTTTTCCCACTACCTGGACGCCCTTCCACTAATATTATTTTTCCTGCAGCATGTTCACCAAATATATCTTTATACTCCACCATTGTTTTCTCATGCAGAATATCATCAGGGTCTCCTCTAACAGAGTAGTCATAATCGCGATTTATTTTAGAACGCAATGAATTGATGAGAGCTAAATTAATGCAAGTATCTATTCCTACAGGAGGCCAATGATCAGTAGGCACCTCTTTTTGCTTTGAATACATTGCTTTCAGTAGTCTCGTCTCATGAGAAAGAGAACTTGACTCACTTGAACTACTCTCTTCACATTCATTAGGCAATTTAAAAATACTTTGAGCAAAGCTACTTTCACCCACTATGGAACTCGATAATGCCCATTGTAAATTCCCCAGCTTTGCAGGTAAGCCATTCTTATGCACCCATTCTATTAGAATATTTTTGAGGGCAAGTGTGTTATTCTTATGTTCACATTGCCTAATGATGTGATCAGGAAGACGCAACGCAGTACCTATCTCTTCCCACTTGTAATTCACTCTCACCAATGCCTCTAACAGTGGGACAATCAGCTCTTCAGTGATTATTGTAGTATCAGAACTCGAAGTCGACAAAGAAGCAGAAGAAGTTGATGTGAATTCTGCCATTATTGGGGGAATTAAATCCTCCCTTGAATGTAAGAAATTAGGTAGAAGTATACCTATTAGGACAAAAGCCAAAAAAAAACAAACCAGGGTGACTACATAGAATGTACAAATATAAGATGCCAAATTATAATCTACGGTCAGCCAAATTAAGCACCAAAGGTGCGAACCCTCAGCGCTACTATCACTAGCTAGATATTACAAAATCATCTCAGACCAAAAGAATAATTTATTGGCTATTCTCATGTGATATCAATATAGCTTGGCTAACAGGCCGAGACACTCACCAGTATAATATATTTTTACTTAGAAACTCAATGTCTAGGTCTCAGTTAACTTTTCAGCATAAAGCAAAACTACCACAAGCAGCAAGAAATTATTTGCTCACGTAATTAAGCTGTGACGATAGGGGTGTTACCCACAAAAGCTAGTACCTATGCAGAGCTGACAGCATTGTGTAGCCTCAAAATCAGCCAAAAATAAAAAAAAGTAGCACCATAAGAATTAAGATAAAATGAGTTGCCATTGTAGAGTCTCCAATCTAGTGTTTCGTCTTAACAGCAAATAAAGTGTAGACTTGAATCGTAGTATACTGAGGAAGTACATTGCAGTTCTCTAGGATATTAGTTAACATCTATGATATGATGCTAGATTTTGATGATTGAAATTGACCAATATTTAAGTGTTATATTAAATAATATAATACTTATTATATAATACGAATCAGCGTACAATATGAGAAGATATTTCCAGAGCATGTGCAAACATTTTCACGAGCTGAATGAGAGTGAAAACACAAGCGTGAAAGTGAAATGTCATCCCAACAATATTTTATGAGCGTAAATATTTATTTATTGCCCATTTGATCCTTTTCCCTACAACCGTAAAATTGTTGTTTCAAAGCCTTATTGTACAGAGGTATCTCTGCCATACATCTAAAAATACAGTTGCTCAGAACTATGCATGGACGTGTTGGAGTGTTCAATATGTAATGTTCAAGGAAGCATATTAATTAACTGCTCACGTGATACAGAAATACTCAAGATAAATATGTGATGAATGAGTATAAAGTATATAAGTATGTGTATAATGTATATAATACACATATATATATATACCCTGATAGTGAGGCTTTGCAAGTTAATTATAATTCAATGAAGCACCAAAGGTGCGAACCCTCAGCGCTCCAAAAGAACAAGCAATTTTTTTTAGCTATTTTAATGAGGCATCAATATAGCTCAAGCAATGAAAATTGCACAATAAAAGGTCCTAAATCTCCGTCCTGAGTAAGCTCATATCTAAATCAATAGTTAATTGTCAGTAATCTCTTAAATCAGAGTGTGACAGACAGACAGACAGACAGATAGGACAACTACTATAACCCTCTCGCGCATGCACTCTGAGGCTTAATAAAATGAAAATGAAGACGGCTAGCTGACAAGGATACAATGCAAGGATACAATGAACCAGGACCATTTACAAACTTTATATCTGATATTCTCTTAGGCATTGGGGGAAGTGCTAGTTATAGTGCTATATATGGATCTGTTACTTGTTGGACAAGCTGTTTGAATATGTAAAATAAATACATAGAGAAGTACTAAGCATAAACCATCCATTCGTGGCATTTAATTCTGCTGTGCTATTGGTTGGACCAATTCTTAGGTGTGCGCGTAATTTTAACTTTTCAGAACAATCAATCACATAATGTCTATTTCTACACAATAAAACATTACAGCCTGGTAAAAAAAGGTAAAAAAAATGGATCACTATTAGATATACCTCATAGATATATAATAGGTACATAGCTAGCTATTCTCTGACTGTAGATATACCTCATAGGTATATAGATAAGTACATAACTAACTATGTAGCTATTCTCTTCTGACTGTTGACCTCCTACTGCTACACAACATCAGGTACAATCGTGGGCTGCTAATGCTGAACTCATCATAGGTTGGTTCTTTTAACAGTACATTGAGCTATCTTTAAAGAATGGACACAAGTTCAAGCCTGAACTATGTGTAACAATTATCTCTTAATATTCTTCACAAAGTTGTTGGTACTGGACACTATAAAATGCTACATGACTTCAGGCTCCATTGGTAATAAAATAATCTCTATTCAAAGTACAAGTTAACTGTTTAAAACCTTATGGGTACATGCTCAGAGAACTGAAGAGAAATTGTCTAGCTAAAATGCTCTCCCGCCCACTTCTGTACTTATTCTTGCTTTCTCTTAGTTACACAGTAAAATGATACCGGTAATACTCACTGAAATAATATGGTCACTCAATCTGTGGTCATCACTCTCTGTTCCAGCGGGCACTCCCAATAGCTACACAGTACAACAGGTAACCCTTGTTTACTTCAACGTAAAGGAGGTAAAGGGTTAACGAGACATGCACACCCAACATCAGTGGCCAACTAAATAACAGTTGCAACTGCAACGATCTTTACCAAAACTGTGTACTATCACAACGATAAACCAATATTATAAGGAAGATATTATTTTTTTAATTGAGTTTATATTAGGCTAAACTTCCACGATGTTTTAGAGATATAGATATAAATTGCCTCCCAGTTACATACAAATCCGAAAAAAATGCATGGATGGACAGTCAAATATTTCTCTCTTGGTTTCAGGAAGAATTTGTACCCTTTGTTCAAGCTGAACTACGAAATCTCGAGTTAGAGCCAAAAGCAATTATCTTTTTGGATATCTGCTCTGCACATCCAAGCGAGGAACTTTTGGTATCACCTGATGGTCTGGCGAAATTCCTCCCACCCAACGTAACTTCTTTGATTCAACCGATGGATCAGGGTTTGCTTGAGTCATTAAAATTTTTTTTATTGAGAGTCCTTACTGAGGGGCCTTTTGCTTTCAGACAATGGTGTGCAAGACATTGAAGCATATTTAAAACGAGTCGACATGAAAATGGTTGTGGAAAAACTTGCATTTGCTTGGGATGGAATTACTCCTACTTCTATTCGTAATTCATGGAACAGACTTATTCCTCCAGGTAATGTGCCTAACCACTCCTCTTCATCATCAGATAATGCACCTGACAACACTGATTTGAGTGGAAGTACTGAAGAGCTACATGAAGATGAAACGTTTACTGAAGATTTTGCAGCTTTAGGTTATGATCTGAATGAGGATGACATTCAGGAATGGTTGAGGATAAACATGCATGACCAAGGTTACGAACACTTAAATGATGAAGGAATCCTAGCACATGTGCAAGGCCAGAATGATGCAGAGTCAGATTCAGACCTTGAAGAGAGCGAGCCACCACCACCTTGTTCTGTCAAACACAAGGAAGCAGTAGATATGTTTGACAAATGTCTGACATGGTTACAGCATCAGCCTGAGGCTACTCCTCACAACACCAGTGTTTTGATCTCACTACGGGAACTAGCCGCCAAAAAGAGAACCTACTACTTTACTTAGTTATACACACACAAAAACCTAATTTTATGCATACTTTTTGAAGAATGTTAATGAATATAATTAATTTGATAATGAATATCATTATTCACGTATCTAGACAATTTCACAGACAATTTCACTATCCAGACACCACACTAGATTAACTGACCGAAAGTGTCTGGATAATCTGACCTGTCTGGATAATCGAGGAAAGACTGATAGTACTTATTACATGAGTCAGACTGTGATATGGCGAAATATTTCATGAGCAGGCTAATTTATTTTCATGAGCCAGAGGCTGAGTAAAAATAAAGCCTGAGAGTGAAATATCTATACCATATCACTCTGACAAGTGTAATAAGTAGTTTATTCCACACTAGATACCTTTACTACAGTAGCTAATACAAGAGGACTGGTAACTTTCAGTGTAGAGTTGGTTGTAGGGGCTACCCACACCTCCAGCTGATATTTTAGCAGCTGCTCTAATCCTGTTGGGTAAGCCAGAGGAAAGTAGCTATAAAAACCAAGAAAATTGAAAAGTTTGGCCAGTTGCTATAACTAAGGGTAATGAGCTTGCTCAGTACATCGTGAAATAGCAGCTGAATAACTGAATCAGTAAGTTATTTCACAGGGTCATGTACCTAAAGATATCATTGTGAAGATATCTAGGGTGGAATAAATATATAAAGTGCATGTATATTTATATATGTATATGTATATGTGTTTATATATATTATATGTGTGTATATATGTTTATATAATAACTAGTGAGAAAATTTAAAAAAAAGATATGATTAGAGTAGCTAAAATGTTTCAGAACATGAAAATTCTACTCAGGAAGCCAAGTCTCAAAAATAAAAAGCTAAGTACTATCATTTTACTGTAAGTAAATTTATAACTTTCCCCCCAGTATAGCATCTCACACCTATTTGGTTTGGAGGTAGCTAGTGATTTAGCTAGGGATGTAGAACTAAGTGTTGTCGGCTGTTTTACTCTAAATCTTAACCATTTTTCAGGTGTTCCCATAAGATGGCAGTGAGGGGAAATAAACCTCTCCAAGTAACTCACTACATTAATTGAAAATTAAGCTTACCGAATAGGGCGATTCACCTCGCAGCTCTTCTTTCCTTCTACTTACCACAACAAGTGACGTGACTAGGGCGTGGTGCCCACAAAGGAATGTAGGCGTGGTGCTCTGTGGTGCGCGCGCAAGTATTACACGGGGCGCGTCCTAACTGTGTGACTAAAACGTGACCAAACTCTAGTCTCGCATTACCGACACTTTACCTCTTTAAATAACTGATCACTAATTTTAACTTAAGGTATTTTTGTATTGTGACAGAGCCCCTTAAGTCCTTCAGGAAGGGATTTTATATGTAGTGCCCCTGCCTTCAGGGCAGGGCTTCTATGAATCCCTCCAATTGTGTTGTTAGGAATGTTGAGTTAGTTAGGCACTGCGTGGCAGTAGTTAACTATTGTTTTAGTGTCCCTCAGGCCCTAAGTGTATCGCCCTCGCTGCGCTCGGGACGCTACAACCAAGCGCCCTAAATAATAATTAGGCGCTGCTTCAGAGGGAACTACTGTATTTAGGGTACCCGAAGGCCCTTGATTGTAGCGTCCCGAGCGCAGTGATGACGCTACACTTAGGGCCTGAGGGACCCTAAAAACAGTAGTTAAAGACTGCGCGCAGGGCCTAACTAATTTAGAACCTAGCAACAGTTTCTAACAACACAATTGGAGGTACTCTACATATAGAAGCCCTGCCCTGAAGGCGGGCACTACAGTATAGAATCCCTCCCTGAAGGACCTAAGAGATTTAAGGTCCCTCTGTCACAATACAAAAACTACAGTAGCTATGTTCTAAAAAAAACAGCAGTCCCCTCTGAAGCAGCACCTAAGTTCCCGCCTTGAGGGCAGGGACACTTAGTGTCCCTCCAATTGCGCTTAGTGTACCTCCCATTGCGTTGTTCGGAGCAGTCGCTACGTTCTAAATCAGTTAGGGGCTGCGCAGCCGTCGTGAACCACCGTTTTTAGGTTCCTTCAGGTCCCAAGTAGCGCCCTCGCTGCGCTCGGTACGCAACATCTTAGGGTCTTTGTGGAGCGGAGCTAAGCGTGACTCCGCCATACTCAAATGTAGCGGTGCCCCAAACGTGAGTAAACCATGCATGACTTCAGTTTGCATGGCTTTCCATATTATCTTGTATCCACTATCTTCAGGGTACATAGCATATTCACGAGGCAGAAATTCAGTGAAAAAGTGGGAGGTGGACCAGAAGTGGTTGTGGGTGAGGCGAGTAGCTTATTGCAAAAGTTTAGCAGAGGACCAAAGTAAAAATTTGAAGATATTATTAAGCATACACAGCTCACGTTTTTATGGTAAGATTATCAGCATAGGTTAGTTAAGGTCATTTTAGAATCGCATGTCAAATTACTTCTTGATTTAATTCTACATCTCTTTAACGTCAAGATAATGACAATTTATTATCACAATTACCTCTGTCACACTTCTTGTACAATAATGTATCACAATCTGTACATACAAGTCTGAGTAAAAGTCAGGTAGCTATGGCTTAATATGAGTGTTACTGATTGACTAGTTTTTCGTTCAAGTCTGTAATTTTTTTCTGGCTTTCATGTCAGTATATTATTATCAGGAATTGAACAGTGCATTACGAAGAACTGCACAAAAAAATGGCTACGGCAAACTCCTAATCTTACAACATGTTCTCGTCACTGCTCTTGTAGGATATTTTTATTTTTAGTTCCTATTTTTGGGAACACTTGTATGGCTGCATTTTCATCATTCTTGTGAAGTACAGCCTAATTTCTGGTAAGTTTTTTAAAATTGTTATCGTCATGTTTTTTTTTTTTTTAAATCCTTACATTTTAATTAACGGAAAATAATGCATACTTTTCCTTTTTCTCTATATAAGTAATTTTGTAGCGTTCTATGCTTCTGTTCTTGTCAAGTATTCTTCCAAGTTAAATAACCTTTTCTCGCTTCAAGACATTATTGCAGTATGCGAACAGAGCACATAAAAATTTTCACTCGGACAAACATAGTGCTAATCTTTTATATTCGTACTCCGATGGAAGAGATTCATATTTTTGACACAAAATATCAATGTTACTCAAACTATAGCATCAGAAGCCATACTGTTCAGCCCTTTGTCACACAGTGGTAAACAGCCACGCAGTTGAGTTGAATTGTGAATGGTACGAATATTAGCAATTATAGTGTGTAGTCTTATTATCTCAACATTGTCTCTATTTGGTTGCTTTATGTGTTTCAGTTTGGAATAATAATCCTTAAAATTACTAGTTAAGTCAACAAAAGCAAGGTATAGCCACTTGTGATTTCACCCATTTGTGTGCTGTGGTTGCACTTTGGCACATATACCTACATCCTGATGAAATATTCAAAATAAATGATGTGCTGATCACATTTTGACAATTTTTAGGAAAGTGCCAGAATGAAAGGAATATGGCTGATTCCCATCTGTATGCATAACCACTGGATTGCTGCAATGAGTAACAATTGAAATAATTGTATTGGTGAAGTGCATTTCTTTACTTTGGCTGAAATAATGACTTATACGTGTATGTGGATCTTATTGTACAGAGTAGCTATTCAGCTATTACAATTTTGGATTCCTTACATATTCAGTGTGATTTTGTTTAGAAATTCAAGTAAGTGGCCTAAATTACTGTTTTAAGTAAAATTAATTATTAATTATTTTATTGCAAGTGTTAATAATGTGTTGGTTACTTCCTAAATTTGTATGGAGACATAAGTAATTATTTCAGGCAATATTCTTACAATAGCTAGCTATGCATATCCAGAAATTTTAGACTGTAAAGTAGTACACAATAATGATTTATGTTTTTGACCATTACCTACAACATTAGCATTATTATTTTCCTTCGCAGATGATTCCATTTCAAACTAGAGCACTGAAGTGCAAACCCTCAGCGCTAGTTAGCTAGTATGAAGTGATTTGCAACCTGCAAGCTGGCTCACGTGACAAGCAAGTTTTTAAGGGGCGGTGCCCATTACCGTAACGTATGATTGTGGGACTAAAATTCTACTCGCTTTTTCTTGAAAACTAAGTCAAAACTAACAGTTCTGGCACATTAAAGGGACTTACTCTGTGAAGTGCTATAGTTTGATGTCGTTTTCAAAGCCTGGGTAGCCGTACTCTTCGAGATCCCTTGTTGACTGAATGAATGAATGAACTAGAGCACTGAAGTGCAAACCCTCAGTGCTTGTTAGCTAGTATGATAAAGAAAAATAAAAGTGTAGAAACCAAAAAAAAAAAAAGAGAAGTGGCATGAAGAGAGGCAGGAAAGAGAAAAGACAATGAAGAGGGACAAAAGAAAGAGGAAATGAAAGGAAAAGGTAGGAAAGCAATAAAAACCGCAGGAAGCGGAAAATAAGGCATGAAGAAAAAAAAAAAAAAAAAAAAGAGGATGAAAAAAAAAAATGAGCATCTACTTGGGTTTGAACCATAGACGTCTAGGTTAGCTATTCGCTCACTCAACAACTATGCCACGGAACACCTCACGTTGAATCCATGTAATTGTTAGCTATTTAAAAGTGATTTGCAACCTGAAAGCTGGCTCACGTGACAAGCAAGTTTTTTAAGGGGCGGTTCCCATTACCGTAACGTACGATTGTAGGCTACTCGCTTTTTCTTGAAAACTAGGTACTGAGGGTTAATGAATGACGGGGTTGACTACTATATACCCTCAGGCGCATGCGCACTGAGGGTTAATGACGGGGTTGACTACTATATACCCTCAGGTGCCCATTACCGTAACGTATGATTGTGGGACTAAAATTCTACTCGCTTTTTCTTGAAAACTAAGTCAAAACTAACAGTTCTGGCACATTAAAGGGACTTACTCTGTGAAGTGCTATAGTTTGATGTCGTTTTCAAAGCCTGGGTAGCCGTACTCTTCGAGATCCCTTGTTGACTGAATGAATGAATGAACTAGAGCACTGAAGTGCAAACCCTCAGCGCTAGCTAGTATGATAAAGAAAAGAAAAAATGTAGAAACAAAAAAAAAGAAAGAGAAGTGGCATGAAGAGAGGCAGGAAAGAGAAAAAGACAATGAAGAGGGGCAATGAAGAGGGACAAAAGAAAGAGGAAATGAAAGGAAAAGGTAGGAAAGCAATAAAAACAGTACTGAGTAGGAAGAGGAAAATAAGACAAGAAGAAAAAAAAAAAAAACAGGATGAAAAAAAAAATGAAAAAAAAAACGTCCACTTGGATTCGAACCAGAGACTTCTAGGTTATCTATTTGCTCACTCAACAACTATGCCACGGAACACCTCACGTTGAATTCATGTAATTGTTAGCTATTTAAAAGTGATTTGCAACCTGCAAGCTGGCTCACGTGACAAGCAAGTTTTTAAGGGGCTTTTTCTTGAAAACAAAGTCAAAACTAAAAATTCTGGCGCATTAAAGGGACTTACTCTGTGAAGTGCTATAGTTTGATGTCGCTTTCAAAGCCTGGGTAGCCTTACTCTTCGAGATCCCTTGTTGACTGAATGACAGGTTGACTACTATATACCCTCAGGCGCATGCGCACTGAGGGTTAACTAGAGCACTGAAGTGCAAACCCTCAGCGCTAGTTAGCTAGTATGATAAAGAAAATAATAACAAAGGAAAAGTGTAGAAACAAAAAAAAAAAGAGAAGTGGCATGAAAAGAGGCAGGAAAGAGAAAAAGACAATGAAGAGGGACAAAAGAAAGAGGAATGAATGAAAAAAGGTAGGAAGAAAAGAAAAAGGAAGAAGAAAGAAAGAAAAACAGTACAGGAAAGAAAGAGGAAATGAAAGGAAAAGGTAGGAAAGAAATAATAACAGTAGGAAGAGACAAATAAGGCAAGAAGACCAAAAGAAAAAAAAAAAAGAATGAAAAAAAAAATGAAAGTAAAAAAACGTCTACTTGGGTTCGAACCTGTGACTTCCAGGTTAGCACTTTGCTCACTCAACAACTACGCAACGCAACACCTCACACCTAATGCATGTAATTGTTAGCTATTTAAAAGTGATTTGCAACCTGCAAGCTGGCTCACGTGACAAGCAAGTTTTTTAAGGGGCGGTTCCCATTACGGTAACATACGATTGTAGGCTACTCGCTTTTTCTTGAAGACTAAGTCAAAACTAAAAATTCTGGCACATTAAAGGGACTTACTCTGTGAACTGCTATAGTTTGATGTCGCTTTCAAAGCCTGGGTAGCCGTACTCTTCGAGATCCCCTGTTGACTGACGGAATGACTGACAGGTTGACTACTATATACCCTCAGGCGCATGCGCACTGAGGGTTAATGACGGGTTGACTACTATATACCCTCAGGCGCATGCGCACTGAGGGTTAACTAGAGCACTGAAGTGCAAACCCTCAGCGCTAGTTAGCTAGTATGATAAAGAAAATAATAACAAAGGAAAAGTGTAGAAACAAAAAAAAGAAAGAAAAGTGGCATGAAGAGAGGCAGGAAAGAGAAAAAGACAATGAAGAGGGACAAAAGAAAGAGGAATGAATGAAAAAGGTAGGAAGAAAAGAAAAAGGAAGAAGAAAGAAAGAAAAACAGTACAGGAAAGAAAGAGGAAATGGAAGGAAAAGGTAGGAAAGAAATAAAAACAGTAGGAAGAGGAAAATAAGGCAAGAAGACAAAAGGGAAAAAAAAAACAGGATGAAAAAAAAAATGAAAAAAAAAGTGTCTACCAGGGTTCGAACCAGAGACTTTTAGGTTAGGTGTTTGCTCGCTCAACAACTACGCCTGGGTAGCCGTATTCTTCGAGATCCGCTGTTGACTGAATGAATGACAGGTTGACTACTATATACCCTCAGGCGCATGCGCACTGAGGGTTAATGACCGGTTGACTACTATATACCCTCAGGCGCATGCGCACTGAGGGTTAATCAGGCGCATGCGCACTGAGGGTTAATAACTCTTGTGATTGTAGAATTTCGATTATAAAGGTTTGTGCAGTGATTTTATTACTATTATGATTATTATGACTATTGTTATTATTTTAATGAAGATATAATAGCTCACTAACTAATTTTATTCATTGTTATTTTTGGATACTGGAGCATACGAACTCTATGTCAGTGATATTGCACTCCCAAGAATCGTTGCCATAATTCTACTGTTTAGTATTATTCATATATAATAATAATGATATTGCTTATAGTACAATGGTCACTTGTAAGCGGCAAAAAATTCTTGAAATGATCAATTTTACATCAATTCCATATTTCAGCATTTCTGAGTAAGATTACTAACATTGTTGATTGATAATATTATGTTCTTTTATTTGTTACTATTTTTAGAAATCATATTAGTTAAAAATCAGGAGCCTCTTGTTTTTTTTGCAAAGGTCCATAGCTTAATAAGCTAACCTGATCTTGTGTTGTCAATGCGTCAGAAGCTAGTATCTAAAAAGTTTTGTTTTCAGCAAATAAAGGCTAATATTGTATAAGAAAGTTAAACTTTCACATTTTTCATAAGCAGACCTTTTGTGGTAGTGCAATAGCCATTTCTGTCTTCCTTTTTTTCCCTCATAGATTTCACAAATATTGTGGGTATAGAATCTGGCTTGAGACAAGCTTTCTTTTTGCCTTACCCAAAAGACTGGGAAAGCTTGCAATTGGCCATAAAGCATGCTGGTTCAAAATGCTGGCTAAAGAACTTGGAGTATGCTGTAGGTTCCCATTTGTCTCTGTGTCTCTACACCTGATCCACCCATTTCTTTCTAAGAGCATGATTACTGGGAACTTATGAAGACTAGCTAACTCCACCCTGGTAAGTGTTATTTAAGCCAGTGGCAACACCCGAGCCTTGACCATACTACCCAGGCAATGTGGTGCACAGTGCTTGCTTTCATCACCTGTGTCAAACCTTAATGTTAACAGATTTGGCCACTTCATACGCACTATTGTACTCGTCATTGTCAATCTTGGCTACTGTATGCTTAAATAGAAATGTGTGATAGTAAATTTAGAAATATTTTTGATATATAGTTGCTACATTGAAGTCGGTGTTTGCTGGTAAACTACAACAACAAATATAACAATGTAGCTGTCTTTAAAGCCTTTAGCTTTACATTGAGGACTGTTGGAGCAGTTGGGTCATCGACTCCAACATCATCCCATGCCAAGTGAGAGGAAGAGTCAAAATTGGAGTCACTGGATACTGTTAATTCACCAGCCCTCTGAAGAAAAAAAAGTCAAGCTGCAAGCTGCCCACAATCAGGATCAGTAGCTTACAAATTATTCCAAACTGCCTTGATTCGGCGTAGCAAATGTAGTGTAATCAAGAACCGTTCCGTACCCTCTCCCCTTTGGGAGCTGTTCACACATTTCAAGAGGAGTGCAGTTGAGATAGAGGAGGTAAAAATGGGTCCTCAAGACCGTACTTAATGAGCAGGTGAAGAATTCCAGCCATGTATCACTCAATAGTATTGTGCCTCAAACACTTACTTGCAATTTGAACAGCAAAATTACACAGAACCTCTTCCTTGGCAGGCACAGCTAAGAGACCAGCAGAGGAACAGAATATCAAATAGCACCACTGACCACAGGCATATGCTTTGTTAATTGAAGGAATTGCTCTCTCTATAAAGAGCAATTAAATGAAATGATCCAGTTAACTTTGGTCTGGTCTGGCACCTCCAGTAAGCAGATTGGCATCACCATTGATGTTGAGTTGGTACCTGCACTTCTGAAATAATGGAAGGGCTTATGGGATAAAGAGATGGACACAATTGTTCAAGGAATCCAGCTACTATGTACTACATAAACAACATATCAGTGACTGGCTCAACTGAGCAAGAGCACCTTCAGACACTAGAGGAAGTCTTGAGATATCTGCAGAAGTATGGAATTCGAATGAAAAAGAGCATGTTATTTTATGTTTGACTTTAATATCTAGGGCACATGATGGATGCAGATGGAACATGAGCTACAGGAGGTTACAGCTATTGAGACAGTGTCTCAAATGTTGCAGCTTTCTCAATGGCTGCAACCTCCTCAGGTGTAGCTCGTGTTCCATCTGCATCCACAGTGTGTCCTAGATATTCAATAAAGTCAAACATAAAACAACATGCTCTTTTTTATTCGAATTCCATACTTCTGCAGATATCTCAAGACTTCCTCTAGTGTCTGAAGGTGCTCTTGCTCAGTTGAGCCAATCACTGATATGTCCTTTATGTAACACCTAGTGGCTGGAATTCCTTAAATAATTGTGTCCATAACTTTGAAACAAAGCTAATGTTTTATCCCATAATGCCCTTCCGTCATTTTGCATGTTCCAAGTGGGCTGATGTTATAGAGACGCAACAAACTACCACTGCTAAAATTATAATGACTTTGAGAGGATATTCTTTGCAATTCATGGAATTCCATTTCAGAATGTAAAAGACACAGCTAACGGTTCGCAGTTTGTGCCAGCTCAATTCAAGAAATTTATTTTACATAGATTGCAGAATTTCCTGTTGACTTACCATACTACCCCTCACTGAACTAGGGGTACACCACACTGTGATCTGCCAATTATGTGCTCATTGGGATTTACTGAAGAGTTAGCAGAAGATGGGTCATGATCAATCTTTACGGGTGACATCCTTCAAAGTTGGATAAACAGTGTTGGCAAGGAACTTCAGAGCAGGAAATGCCTGGATACCTAGTTATGGTTCGGAAATTAAGACATGTATCTTACCTAGTGGATGTTGGAGATGGTCAGTTGTGGAAAAGACATGTGGACCACATGAAGAGTTTGTCACCTACAGAAGTTAAGCTACTACCACCTTCTCCTCCAGATAGAGACACCACGGTCAATGAGGAAATCAGAGAGTCCTGAAGGAATGACTGAGATACAGGATCAAGCAGTTCTACCAGAGTATCTGCTAGTGCGACTGAATGTAATGTCATCTGAGAATCAAGAAGGAAGCCAGAACATGCAAAATGAGGTGACCATGACCTTGTCTCAACAAATACCACGACAGCGAGGAAGCAGTATCCTTCCAGTAACCAGAAGCCTCCTGATACCATGTACTATCCTGAACTTTGAACTCTTATAATTCATGCATGACTGGTTATCATTATCGTTACCAGGTTAGCCAGCTCTTTTGTGTGTCATCAGCGCATTGTGCTGCCCTCATATACTTACGCTTGTCTGGACAACAATAACAGATTGTTTTGGTGTTTTAATGAATGAACTGTGAATGGCTGTTATTTGTAACCACATTTTAAACCCACACTAAACAAAAAAAAAACATCATAGTAATTTAGGCCTTGACAAAATTTACTTTTTTTTTTTTTTTTTGCTATTAGCTTTAGCTAGCTTAGTAAATTTACCTATTTCTACTTACCCATTTTGCTCTTTCTTTGCCTAAGTTGGGCATAACAAAGAAGAATTCTAGATATGTATAACAGAAGAACAATGCTACTGCAGTGGCTCTTGTTTGCTCCATGATAGTTGACAAAGAATTGTGTAAACTGCTGCTGCTTGAACTAATTTGTCCCTTTTGTTCAGTATATCTATTTGCCCACTCAGCTATATTTTCCAGCCCATTTCGCTCTCATAATAGCTTCTTAGCTAACCACTTCACTTAAATTGTGCTTAGCAATAGTAAAAATTATATTACAATAATTAAGTGGACAAATTAAGCTTTAATAAAAGTATCATCTGACAGTTACAAAAAAATGACATAAAGGTGACATAATTTATGATATTGTTCTACTTTTACTATTGACACATTTGATATATAGATAAAATTGCAGTATTCTAATTACTGTTAAACTCGTTGCTAGAGTCAAAATAGCGTGAATTGTATGTAGTATATAAAGTTACAATTTGAGACTTATTGCTCTAAGAAAAGTATTATCTATCAGCCATTTGACTTCACTATATAATTCACACTGCCTTGCCTTCATATCTGCTTTAACCTTTCTTAATGTAATTTCATTTACAGAGTTGCCAATGACTCCAAAATATTTAAGTTGTGTACAAGCTTTGAGTTCATTCACTAAAGCCAGAGCTCCAGTAGATTGAATAGTATTGTGCGATATATCAAAAGTAGTGATCTTTTTACAATTGTCAATAACACTAGCCAGACACATCGATCCTTCTGTATCAATCTTAGTTTCAGTAAGGAAAAGAGTAGCAAGTTCTTTCCAATTTCTGAGACCATCACAAAGATGCTGTATACTATTCGTGGTAATAGCATTCCGAGACAAGTCAAGCATTTCTAATTTAGTACAATGTCGCATTGCATGCAACAATATTGCACTTTGGTGATCATCCAGATTACAGTTACAAAGACTGAGTGCTTCTAGATTGCTAGGGCTTGCTGCAATATCCAGGGAGTCAAAAATAAATTTTGAGCCACTTAAACGTATTTCTTTGAGACTTTGCAATTGTAAAAGCAATGAAAATGCAACCATACTAACTGGACAGACATTAAGCGTCACCGAAAGAGAAGTCAACTTAATAGTCTTTAATACTATTATCAAAGAATCTACATCAATGGAATTGTTATCTATACACAAATTTTTCAGACCAGTTAGATATTTTATTTCATCCCATGTGTCTTTTTGGTCACATCCTATCAAGTTGTGACTTAGGTTCAAAGTCTCAATTTTAGTACTTTTTAACGACTTCAATAAAGCATGAGAAGTTTTACTATCAATCCGACAATGTTGCATAGCCAAAACTTCCAAGTCAACAAGAGATCCAAGGTGTTTAGCTACAGAATTGTCAACATAATTGCCATCCATAGCTAAAAATTTAAGTTTCATAATTGACTGCAATTTTAAAACTATTTGAGAACATTCCTCAGTGTCAAGATAATTATCTGACAGATCAATATATTCAACATACTGAAGTTTGTCCTTGTTCACTTGCTCAAAAAACAAACAAAACTTTTCTGCAGTCAATGAACAATTTATCCAAATTATTTCATATGGTTTTTCATTTGCTTGAGAAACAATATAAGCTCTTTCTATCATGTCACGTGATGTGAGATGCCTTATCTCGTTATAAAGCTTGTTTTTTTCCAGTGCAAGATCACAAACAACACTTTGTTGAGACTCAAACGCACTTCGCATAATATATGCACGATACTTAAACGTTTTGAGCCGTAAATCGTTTTGTGTGAATTTGGTCATGCCACAGTAAAAGACATATACATAATTCCGATCAAGATTAAGGGAGTAATCACTCAATATTTTGACTTGCTCTTCTTCATCCAAGTGACTAATATGGTAGGCAGCAAGAAATTCTTGGAGTGTTAAATGAAGAAATGAATATGTATTCTCGACATTATACAAAGCTAATGCTTTGTCCACTGTGAGAAGTCCCAGGGTAGATTCATCTCCTAGTTCAGCAGAAGATAATATGGTAACTTCAGTATCCTTCTCATGAATTAGTTGCTTTGATTGAATTGTCATTTCGAAAGCAAGCTTACAGATTTTGCTAAACTGTTCTCTATGCTCTTCACTTATTACATTGAGGGCATCTATATGACTAGGCTTATTACAGCGCATATTATTTCTATTTACTATTAATCTGATAAAATCCTCATATACTTTGGTTTCTGTTTCAGGAATTCTTCCACGTTTATCATACAGAAAACATATCATTACTGAATGAACAGGTAAATAGCACATATAAAATATATTAGAGTGCAAGTCCAAATAACTTTTTAATGTAGATTTGCTGGAAGTATTATCAAAAGGATACCTTTCAATGTACTCGTATATTTGTTCACCTTTGAAGCCTAACACTTCAATGGTTATAAAGATGTTTACCGATTGCCTCATTTCAGCAGTAGCCACGGGACGAGAGGTCACAATTACCATGCATTCTGGGAGACAAGTTTTGTAAATAAGTGAAAACACTATCGATTTTCCATCACAAATTTTGTACTCATCTAAACCATCAAGTATAAAGCATGACCCTCTACCTTGTTCAACCTTAATACTGTTTATAACCTGAGGTTTATTAAGACTAAACATTTCAAGTATGTCAGATAAATCATGACTTGATTTTTTACCAAAAGAACGAAGAGGAACTAAAAACAACATTTTTGTGTTAACAAGACAGCTTTCATCAGTTGCCCAGTCCTTAGATATTTTACTCACCAGAGTAGTTTTCCCACTACCTGGACGCCCTTCCACTAATATTACTTTTCCTGCAGCATGTTCACCAAATATATCTTACTCCACCATTGTTTTTTTCATGCAGAATATCATCAGGGTCTCCTCTAACAGAGTAGTCATAATCGCGACTTATTTTTGAACGTGATGATGAATTGATGAGAGCTAAATTAATGCAAGTATCTATTCCTACAGGAGGCCAATGATCAGTAGGAATTTCTTTTCGTTTTGAATATATTCCCTTAAGTTGCTCTGTTTCATGCATAAAACTGTGCGACACACTTAAAGATTCCAAGTTTACTTCTTCAGTAGGAAAATTGAAAACTTTTTGAGCAAGACGATTTTGGCACAAAATGGGATTCATTAATGCTTCCTTCAAATCCCGTAGCGTTGGAGGTGACTTCGCCCTTTCAATCCACTCACTCAAAATATTGTCCAGGGCAACTACGTTACTGTCATGCCTACATTGCTTTCTCACATATCTGGGAAGTTTCACTGCTATACCGAGCTCATCCCACTTGTCGCTCATTTCTACTAAAGCCCCTGATAATTCGGGAATGAGATCTTCAGTGATGATGGTATGAGGATCAAAAAAAGGTTCCACGGAAATTTTCGCTAGATTTTCAGCCATTATAGAGAAGAAAAATTGAATTTTCAAAAAAAAAAATGTAGAACAATTCCTACAAAGAACATATACAGGTCATTTTTTTATAAAATTAGTGAGATTATCACACTTGGTATAGCTAGACAAATAATAAAAAATTTGTGAGTGCTTGAATAAGTATATAAATATATATGAGAGAATTCATGAATGTGTAGTAATATATAATTGGTTGAGCATCCCCAAGCACCCCTTGCCTATACCTATGTGTATATTTTCATAATATATAGGAGATTGTTACTTATGATATTTTAATACTTAATAGCATATATATATACTTGTTGCATGAATCAGCATACATAATTTGGAAATATTTCAAGTGCACCACAAGTATTTTAATGAGCTGAAGGTAAGTGAAAATACAAGCGTGAGAGTGAAATGTCATCTCCATATTTTATGACAAGTGTTATCAATTGTTTGTTTAATATTGGACTTTTTTTTAAAACTGTAAAACAAAGATTACAACTCGGTCATACTTCTAATAATGCAGTTATCCAGAGCTCGCAGGCGCACATGGGAGTGTTCAATATGAGAGAAATTAAATGCTTGTGTGATGCGGAAATACTCTAGGAATAATAATTTCCAATGTACAATAAATGTAGGGACAACCATTAAAATTTATTCGAAGGGAGATCTTTAAGTAGTTGATGAACGAGTGAAGTGAGTGATAGGGATACTTGTTTATATAAATAAATAAATATTATGTTTAGGCATACATATGCCATTTTTGCACTTTGACCCCAGCATTATTTTTGTGTTTGCTTGGTGATTGACCCTGTCCCAAACTTCACTAAAATGAATTCTCTGGTTTATCAATTTTAACCCATACCATTCGAGGAAGTTGAAGTAAATATTATAATATATACATACATACAGTCTTTCTTCCAGACTTCAATAATCCTGACCCTCACTGGGGACCCTCCCTATTCCCTCCCCCCCTTCCCCTTATAAAATAAGGCCCACCCACACCATGTCATTTGTGCCTACAGCTATGTGGCAGCTGGTACAGTACTCCCTATAGGTACAGTGTAGTTAGTGTGCAACTAGCATCTTATCGTAGTGTAGGTGAGCTGTAGCACCATTGGGACTCCCCTTTTATAAGAATGGCAGCCTTAGCCCCATCTGCTTCTGTGAAGAAACGAAAGAAAATAGTACTGAGTATTGAAGACAAATTAGATATTTTAAAGCTAATTGAGTGTGAAACTTCATACACAGTTATTTCAGAAAAATATGGTATTGGAAGGTCTACCGTTGGAGATATTAAAAAACAGAAGTCTAAACTTGAAAGTTTTAAAAGAAGATTACAAGATATGGGCATGAAAAAGATAGAATCAAAGACAATGAAGATTGGAGAATATAAACTATTAGAGGAGGCCCTATATATATATGGTTTAGGCAGCAGAGAGAATTGAATCACCCAGTAAGCTGTGCAATCCTTCAAGAAAAAGCCAGAATTTTGTTTGAACAGTTATCCTGACTCTTCAAAAACTTTTTCTGCCAGTACTGGCTTCTTGTGGAGATTTTGCAAGCGTCATTCTCTGAGAAGTGTATTCAGGGGGAGCAGGCTTCAGCTGACCTTATTGCTGCATGTGAATTTCAGTTTGATTTCAATTCTATTATTGCTGGCTACAGTCACCACCAAATTTTTAATTGCGATGAAACAGGACTGTGTTTTCGAATGTTGCCTCAAAAAATCTCAGCCAGCTTTTTTGAAAAAAGAGCCAATGGCAGAAAAAAAGCTAAAGAGCGGGTTACAGTCAGTGCATGTGCGAATGTTACTGGAACCATTAAACTGCCTGCTGTTATGATTGGCAAGGCTAAATGTCCACGATGTTTTAGGGATATATATATAAATTGCCTCCCAGTTACATACAAATCCGAAAAAAATGCATGGATGGACAGTCAAACATTTCTCTCTTGGTTTCAGGAAGAATTTGTACCCTTTGTTCAAGCTGAACTACGAAAGCTCGAGTTGAGCCAAAAGCAATTCTCTTTTTGGATAACTGCTCTGCACATCCAAGCGAGGAACTTTTGGTATCACCTGATGGTCTAATCATGGCGAAATTCCTCCCGCCCAACGTAACTTCTTTGATTCAACCGATGGATCAGGGTTTGCTTGAGTCATTAAAAAAAATTATCGAAAGTCCTTATTGAGGGGGCTTTTGTTTTCAGACAATGGTGTGCAAGACATTGAAGCATATTTAAAATGAGTCGACATGAAAATGGTTGTGGAAAAACTTGCATTTGCTTGGGATGGAATTACTCCTACTGCTATTCCTCCAGGTAATGTGCCTAACCACTCCTCTTCATCATCAGATAATGCACCTGACAACGCTGATTTGAGTGGAAGTACTGAAGAGCTACATGAAGATGAAACGTTTACTGAAGATTTTGCAGCTTTAGGTTATGATCTGAATGAGGATGACATTCAGGAATGGTTGAGGATAAACATGCATGACCAAGGTTACGAACACTTAAATGGTGAAGTAATCCTAGCACATGTGCAAGACCAGAATGATGCAGGGTCAGATTCAGACCTTATGAAGAAAGTGAGCCACCACCACCTTGTTCTGTCAAACACAAGGAAGCAGTAGATATGTTGACAAATGTCTGACACGGTTACAGCATCAGCTTGAGGCTACTCCTCACAACATCAGTGTTTTGATCTCACTACGGGAACTAGCCGCCAAAAAGAGAGTATTAACATACAAATGAACTACTTTACTTAGTTATACACACAAAAAAACCTAATTTATGCATACTTTTTTGAAGAATGTTAATGAATATTATTCAAGTATCCAGACAATTTCACAGACAATTTCAGTATCCAGACACCACACTGGATTAACTGACCTAAGGTGTCTGGATAATCTGATCTGTCTGGATAATCGAGGAAAGACTGTAGTACTTATTACATGAGTTATTTCATGAGCAGGCTAAATTATTTTCATGAGCCAGAAGCAAGTAAAAATAAAGCCTGAGAGTGAAATATCTAGCCATATCACTCTCTGACAAGTGTAATAAGTGGTTTATTCCACACTAGATATCTTTACTACAGTAGCTAGTACTAGAGGACTGGTAACTCACAGTGTAAAGTTGGTTGTAGGGGCTACCCACACCCCCAGCTGATATTTTAGCAGCTGCTCTAACTCTGTTGGGTAGGGTAAGCCAGAGGAAGGTAGCTGTAAAAACCAAGAAAATTGAAAAAGTTTGGCCAGTTGCTATAACAACAAGGGTAATGAGCTTGCTCAGTACATCTGTGAAATAACAGCTGAATAACTGAATCAGTAAGTTATTTCACAGGGTCATGTACCTACAGATATCATTGTGAAGATATCTAGGGTGGAATATATATATAAAGTGCATGTATATAAAAATATATAAAAAATATGTATATGTATATGTGTATATATATTATATGTGTGTATATATGTTTATATAATAACTAGTGAGAAAAATTAAAAAAAATATATGATTAGAGTAGCTAAAATGTTTCAGAACATGAAAATTCTACTCAGGAAGCCAAGTCTCAAAAATAAAAAGCTAAGTACTATCATTTTACTGTAAGTAAATTTATAACTTTCCCCCCAGTATAGCATCTCACACCTATTTGGTTTGGAGGTAGCTAGTGATTTATAGCTAGGGATGTAGAACTAAGTGTTGTTGGCTGTTTTACTCTAAATCTTAACCATTTTTCAGGTGTTCCCATAACTATAAGATGGCAGTGAGGGGAAATAAACCTCTCCAAGTAACTCACTACCTTAATTGAAAATTAAGCTTACCGAATATTAGGGCGATTCACCACCTCGCAGCTCTTCTTTCCTTCTGCTTACCACAACAAGTGACGTGGACTAGGGCGTGGCGCCCACATAGGAATGTAGGGCGTGGTGCTCTTTGGTGCGCGCGCAAGTATTACACGGGGGGCGTCCTAACTGTGCGACTAAAACGTGACCAACTCTAGTCTCGCATAACCGACACTTTACCTCTTTAACTAACAGATCACTAATTTTAACTTAAAGGTAGTTTTGTATTGTGACAGAGTGACTTTAAACCCCTTAAGTCCTTCAGGAAGGGATTTTATATGTAGTGCCCCTGCCTTCAGGGCAGGGCTTTTATGAATCCCTCCAATTGTGTTGTTAGGAATGTTGAGTTAGTTAGGCACTGCGTGGCAGTAATTAACTATTGTTTTAGTGTCCCTCAGGCCCTAAGTGTATCGCCCTCGCTGCGCTCGGGATGCTACAACCAAGAGCCCTAAATAATAGTTAGGCGCTGCTTCAGAGGGAACTACTGTATTTAGGGTCCCCAAAGGCCCTTGATTGTAGCGTCCCGAGCGCAGCGATGACGCTACACTTAGGGCCTGAGGGACCCTAAAAACAGTAGTTAAAGACTGCGCGCAGGGCCTAACTAATTTAGAACCTAGCAACAGTTCCTAACAACACAATTGGAGGTACTCTACATAATAGAAGCCCTGACCTGAGGCGGGGCACTACATATAGAATCCCTCCCTGAAGGACCAAGGTCCCTCTGTCACAATACAAAAACTACAGTAGCTATGTTCTAAAAAACAGCAGTCCCCTCTGAAGCAGCACTACGTTCCCGCCTTGAGGGCAGGAACACTTCTTAGTGTCCCTCCAATTGCGCTTAGTGTACCTCCCATTGCGTTGTTCGGAGCAGTCGCTACGTTCTAAATCAGTTAGGCGCTGCGTAGCCGTCGTTAACCACCGTTTTTAGGGTCCTTCACATCTATGTAGTTGCCAACTATCCCGGTTTTGCCGGGATTGTCCCGGTTTTTTAGCCTTTCCCCGGATCCCGCCCGGTTTACTTACTTGCAATAGGATTTCCCGGAATTCTTACATAAGCCCACATAACTTTTTCCAGGAATTGTTACATAAGTTAGCCACACACACCTGACCACCACCACAACAGAGAGCTGCACAGTCATGCACAGTCATCATGCACAGTCAGCAAGTCTGGATAGAGTTAACCGATTATCGGCCAAGGCCAAATACTCCATCCATGCTTAACGCCATATATTCCACATACAACAAAGGGGGTTAATAACTATTAGCCAACAGCTGCACACAATAGTCTGCAAGTTAGTCTGCTTGATAATCAGTGATTTGTGTAGTGGTATAGCTATCTGTACTGCATATCTACAAGGGTGGTTACTGTAAAACGTTTTTCATATCAACTTGGTTGAAAACACTGAAATAAAGAATAAAATATTATTGTATGAAATAATAGCACAACAGCAAAAGTTCATCATTTGGTACAGGTGAGTGAATCAAGAATGGCTGAAGTCTTCTCAAGGAGGTTAGTGATTATTCAGTGATATTCAGGATCCAGAGTATGGTGGAACACAAGTAGCTATAAATAGCCAGGCTATTTTGGTAGAATCCATGACATACTATCTTAATGATATTCATGATGGTTAATTAGTGGGTGTGGCCTATCCCGATTTTTTCATTTTAGAAAGTTGGCAACTATGCCTTCAGGTCCCAAGTAGCGCCCTCGCTGCGCTCGGTACGCAACATCCTAGGGCTTTGTGGAGCGGAGCTAAGCGTGACTCCGCCATACTCAAATGTAGCGGTGCCCCAAACGTGAGTAAACCATGCATGACTTCAGTTTGCATGGCTTTCCATCAGGGTTGTGGCAATTACAGGAGTAAAGTAATCAATTACAATTACAATTACTTTAAATTTTTGCTTCTCAATTACAATTTCAATTACCAATTACACCTTTGAGAACTAATTACAACAAATCTGTTAGCAATTACATACAATTACATCACATCACCTCCTAAGGATAAGTGGTCATGTAATAGGGCCCACAAAGTTTGTAATTTGGTTTTAATTCAGGCATGTGCTTTAGAACTGACCCTTTACCAAAGTGGTCTTTGACCCAAACTACTTGCCAATTACAGGTATGCAATTACAATTACAATTACAATTACTGCAGATGGTGTAATGATTACAGCTAATTACAATTACCAATTGCAATTACCACAACACTGCTTTCCATACTATCTTGTATCCACTATCTTCAGGGTACATAGCATATTCATGAGGCAGAAATTCAGTGAAAAAGTGGGAGGTGGACCAGAAGTGGTTGTGGGGTGAGGCGAGTAGCTTATTGCAAAAGTTTAGCAGAGGACCAAAGTAAAAATTTGAAGATATCATTAAGCATACACAGCTCACTTTTTTTATGGCAAGATTATCAGCATAGGTTAGTTAAGGTCATTTTAGAATCACATGTCAAATTACTTCTTGATTTAATTCTACATCTCTTTAACGTCAAGATAATGACAATTTATTATCACAATTACCTCTGTCACACTTCTTGTACAATAATGTATCACAATCTGTACATACAAGTCTGAGTAAAAGTCAGGTAGCTATGACTTAATATGAGTGTTACTGATTGACCAGTTTTTCGTTCAAGTCTATGTAATTTTTTTCTGGCTTTCATGTCAGTATAATTATTATCAGGAATTGAACAGTGCATTACGAAGAACTGCACAAAAAAATGGCTACGGCAAACTCCTAATCTTACAACATGTTCTCATCACTGCTCTTGTAGGATATTTTTATTTTTAGTTCTTATTTTTGGGAACACTTGTATGACTGCATTTTCATCATTCTTGTGAAGTAGCAGCCTCATTTCTGGTAAGTTTTTAAAAATTGTTATCATCATGTTTTTTCTTTTTTAATCCTTACATTTTAATTAAAGAAAAACAATGTATACTTTTCCTTTTTCTCTAACATGTTAGTTATATAAGTAATTTTTTAGCCTTCTATGCTTCTGTTCTTGTCAAGTATTCTTCCAAGTTAAATAACCTTTTCTCGCTTTAAGACATTACAGCAGTGTGCTAACAGAGCACATAAAAATTTTCACTCGGACTAACATAGTGCTAATCTTTTATATTCGTACTACTCCGATGGAAGAGATTCTTTTGTAACATATTTTTGACACAAAATATCAATGTTACTCAAACTATAGCATAAGAAGCCATACTGTTAAGTCCTTTGTCACACAGTGGTAAGCAGCCATGCAGTTGAGTTGAATTGTGAATGTTACAAATATGTATTAGCAATTATAGTGTGTAGTCTTATTACCTCAACATTGTCTCTATTCGGTTGCTTTGTGTGTTTCAGTTCGGATTAATAATCCTTAAAATTACTAGTTAAGTCAACAAAAGCAAGGTATAGCCACTTGTGATTTCACCCATTTGTGTGTTGTGGTTGTACTTTGGCACATTATAGCTACCTACATCCTGATGAAATATTCAAACTTGTTTAATTTGTACAGTAGCTATAGATGATGTGCTGATCACATTTTTATTGTTGTGTATATTTGACAATTTTTAGGAAAGTGCCAGAATGAAAGGAATATGGCTGATTCCCATCTGTATGCATAACCACTGGATTGCTGCAATGAGTAACAATTGAAATTATTGTATTGGTGAAGTGCATTTCTTTACTTTGGCTGAAATAATGACTTATACGTGTATGTGGATCTTATTGTACAGAGTAGCTATTCAGCTATTACAATTTTGGATTCCTTACATATTCAGTGTGATTCTGTTTAGAAATTCAAGTAAGTGGCCTAAATTACTATGTTTTAAGTAGAATTATTAATTATTTTATTGCAAGTGTTAATAATGTGTTGGTTACTTCCTCAATTTGTATGCAGACATAAGTAATTATTTCAGGCAATATTCTTACATAGCTAGCTATGCATATCCAGAAATTTTAGACTGTAAAGTAGTACACAATAATGATTTATGTTTTTGACCATTACCTACAACATTAGCATTATTATTTTCCTTCGCAGATGATTCCACTTCAAATAACTCTTGTGATTGTAGAATTTTGATTATAAAGGTTTGTGCAGTGATTTTATTACTATTATGATTATTATGACTATTGTTATTATTTTAATGAAGATATAATAGCTCTACGTATGTCAGTGATATTGCACTCCCAAGAATTGTTGCCATAACTTTACTGTTTAGTATTATTCATACATCATAATAATGATATTGCTTATAGTACAATGGTCACTTGTAGTGGCAAAAAAATTCTTGAAATGATCAATTTTTCATCAATTCCATATTTCAGCATATCTGAGTAAGATTACTAATAATGTTGATTGATAATATGTTCTTTTATTTGTTACTATTTTTAGAAATTATAATAGTTAAAAATCAGGAGCCTCTTGGTTTTTGTTGCAAAGGTCCATAGCTTAATAAGCTAACCTGATCTTGTGTTGTCAATGCGTCAGAAGCTAGTATCTAAAAAGTTTTGTTTTCAGCAAATAAAGGCTAATATTGTATAAGAAAGTTAAACTTTCACATTTTTCATAAGCAGACCTTTTGTGGTAGTGCAATAGCCATTTCTGTCTTCCTTTTTTCCCCTCATACATTTCACAAATATTGTGGGTATAGAATCTGGCTTGAGACAAGCTTTCTTTTTGCCTTACCCAAAAGACTGGGAAAGCTTGCAATTGGCCATAAAGCATGCTGGTTCAAAATGCTGGCTAAAGAACTTGGAGTATGCTGTAGGTTCCCATTAAGCCAGTGGCAACACCCGAGCCTTGACCATACTACTACCGGCAATGTGGTAGCCACAATCTGATAGCAGACAAGCTCAAACCTCAACCACTTTACAAAAAGCCACCAGTGGAGTGGGGGGGGGGGGGGGGGGGGGGGGGGGGGGAGGATGGTATGTTGGCAGCCAGCTGTACCATGATCAACAACATCCCTCACTTATAATGTGTAAGCATAGGTTTGCATTTTTGGCTGTCTATAACTCAAGAACTACTTGACCAAACACAATTTTTTTTTTTGCATATGTTCCTGGTTTACATTTTATTGAATGCCACCAAAAAAATATACATATAAAAAATTGGTGGCAGTTACCCTTTAAAATCTTTTAACTGATTCAGGTTTATCAAAAGCTTTATATAACACCCTTTTTCATCATCTTTTCACTATCTTATTTGCAGGTTCCTGGAGCTGTAACATATCCTGTGAGTTATCGTCTGTGTCAACACAAATAGGGACTTCACCATCACCATTGGCATACTCCTGGACTGAGCAAGCACCAGACACCTGTGTTGTTGAACCACCTCTTGCAGATTGGCAGATTCATCCAGGTCTTGAAATGAATCATATTCTACTTCACATATCACTGCATCAGATATCTCATCATTCTGAATGCATGCTCTACGAAAACATTTAGCACAGTGCTTGTTTCCATCTTCTCCCAAACCTTGTCTCACCTGATGGCTACCAAATGTTGACAGACTTGGCCACTTAATATGCACTATTGTACTTGTCGTTGTCAATTGGCTACTGTATGCTTAAATAGAAATGTGTGATAGTAAATTTAGAAATATTTTTGATATTCAGTTGCTACTTTGAAGTCGGTGTTTGGTAGTAAACTACAACAACAACAACAACAACAAAAACGTAGCTGTCTTAAAAGCCATTAGCTTTATGTTGAGGACTGTCAGAGCAGTTGGGTCACCGACTCCAACATCACCCATGCCAAGTGAGAGGAAGAGTCAAAACAGGAGTCACTGGATATTGTTAATTCACCAGCCCTCAGAAAACTAAAAAAAAAAAAAAAAAAAGTCAAGTTGCAAGCTGCCCACAATCGGGATCAGTAGCTTACATATTATTCAAACTGCCATGAACCGTTCCGTACCCTCTCCCCTTTGGGAGCTGTTCACACACCTCAAGAGGAGTGCAGTTGAGATAGAGGAGGTAATAATGGGTCCTTTAGACTGCATTCAATGTGCAGGTGACGAATTCCAGCCATGTACCACTCAATGGTATTGTGCCTCAAACGCTTACTTGCAATTTGAACAGCAAAATTACACAGAACCTCTTCCTTGGCAGGCACAGCTAAGAGACCAGCAGAGGAACAGAATTTCAAATAACGTGACTGACATGATGGAAGGGCTTATTGGATAAAGAGTTGGACACAATTCTTCAAAGAATCCAGCCACTATGTGTTACATAAACGACATGTCAGTGACTGCCTCAACTGAGCAAGAGCACCTTCAGACACTGGAGGAAATCTTGAGAAATCTGCAGAAGTATGGGTTTTGAATGAAAAAGAGCAAGTTGTTAATGTGTGACTTTATCGAATATCTAGGACACATTATGGATGCAGATGGAATACGAGCTACACCTGAGGAAGTTGCAGCCATTGAGAAAGCACCTCAAATGTTGCAGCTTTCTCAATGGCTGCAACCTCCTCATGTGTAGCTCGTATTCCATCTGCATCCGTAATGTGCCCTAGGTAATAGATAAATCACACACAAAACAACTTGCTCGAATTCTTTACTTCTGCAGATATCTCGAGTCCAGTGTCTGAAGGTGCTCTGGCTCAGTCGAGCCAGTCACTGATATGTCCTTTATGCAACACATCGTGGCTGGAATTCCTTAGAGAATTGTGTCCAGCTCTTTGAAACAAAGCTAATGCTTTATCCCATAACGACTTTCCACCATTTTTTATGTTCCAAGTGGGCTGATGTTATAGAGACCAGCAAACTACCACTGCTGAAAATATAATGACTTTGAGAGGATTTTTTGCAATTCATGGAATTCCATTTTAGATTGTAAAGGACAACAGCTCCCAGTTTGTGCTGGCTGGAATTTCCTGTTGATTTACCATACTACTCCTCACTACACTACTGGTACACCACACTGTGATCTGCTAATAGGTAGGACATGTACTCATTGGGATTTGTTGAAGTTTGACGTTGGAATTAGCAGAAGATGGGTCATGATCGATCTTTACAGATAAAATCCTTCAAAGTAGGACAAAAACTGATGGTTATAACTTAAGAGTAGAAATGTCTGGATACCTGGAGTTGTGGTGGTTCAGAAATTAAGACCTGTATCTAACTTGTGGATGTTAGAGATTGTCAGTTGTGGAAAGACATGTGGACCACAGTAAGAGTTTGTCACCTACGAAAGATAAGTTCCTACCATTTTCTCCTCCGAATAGAGATACTACAGTCACTGAGGAGTCAGAGAGTCCTGAAGGAATGACTGAGATAGTGGATCAAGCAGTTTCTACCAGTGTATCTGCTAGGGTGACTGAATATAATGTCATCGGAGAATCAGTAAACCAGAACATACAAACCGAGGTGACCATTTCAACAGATATCACGGCAGCGAAGAAGAAGTATCCTTCCAGGAGCCAGAAGCATCCTAATTGATACCAATCTCCAATTCAGTATGGAGGGATGTACTTTGAACTCTTTTCATACATTACTGGTTATCATTAGTTTGTGTCGTCAGCGCATTGTGCTGCCCTCACATACTTGTGCTTGTCGACAAAAGTGGCAACAGGTATTAGGCCCTGTTCAGTACATAATAAATTCCTTTTATCATTGTCTATACCTTCATTCCATTTTCTTGTGTGCATTAAGAGCTCTATGTAATAGTATTAATTGTCATTCTTGCTGTGTTGGTAACCCTAATAATAAGGTAAACTGTCATGCTTTTTCTTACTATGACTATTGACACATCTGATCACTTTTATATAATAATTTAGCCAGAGTCAACTTCCATGACTGTTTACAAGTTAAAAGAATGTTAATATGTGACCTGCCATGCAAAAAGGGAGTTTATGGATTTTTTTTCCAAATTGTTCTTTCCTCCACAAAATCAAAGCACTATTATACATACAATGACAAAGATTTCATGATGTAGTGTGCATAGTTTGAGAAAATTCCATAGCAACCTGAACTAGAGGCGCGTAACTTCCTCCAGCTGGGTGGCCGAAGGACCTGAGCCCCATAAGCTCATGCCAAACACCCCTATGTGGCAAGCAACTGGTGTGCATTCGCTGAGTTGACTTATGATGGACTTACTTTGGCCAGACATTTTCACAACAAATAATAATATATAAGGGATGACATGATATAGGATAGAGTGGTTCTGGAAGGGTCATGAATATGATTATGGGTATGGTAAACATGATGTTAGTTTATTGTTCGCCGTGAGGCAGAAGACTTGCATTTGTTCAGGTAGCTGGACCAGAACACAATCATTGTTATTCAAATAATGCGTGGGCGGTATTAAATACTATTAATTAGTGATGATTAGGCTTACAATCTTACAGGATCCAGTCTTTTTGGGAACAATTTTAGCTGGCTTTTCCCCCCTCAGTGACAACAACGTAAAGCCTTTAATATTGACATATTCTATGGCAGAACAGCATACCCTCTCCACTCTAATAGCTAGTCCCAGGGTGTGGGAAGTTACCACAACCACCTGACTGTTGCATCACCTCAATACTCACTGGACTGTTCATCATCTAGTGGTATCTGTGATTTATCATGGAATCAACCTGTTCTTTTGACGTTTGGTTTTATGGTCAATGTCATGTCATGATTTTATGCTTTTGTGTTATTGGTTTTTATTCAGTTGTGCCTTGAGCTCTTTTTATGAAAAACTCAAACAATCTTGTATAAGTGAGTTATTACAATGGGTGACTTATTATATTCAAAATTATGATAAGATGTGATGTTAGAAACTGCCTTGGAGAATTGTTGAAGAAAACTAGTCCAGTGAACATGACAAATCCAGACAAATCTGTTATTATTGCCAATAATAACAGATTTGTGAACAAGCAGGGTGGCCGATCTCCAAAGAATTCATCTATCACTTTTATTCTATTCTTATCTAGCACCCTTGGTTCAGTCACGTCACATTCATCTTCTAACTCGTCCACACAGTCATCTTACACTACTAAATAATAATATTCAAGGCACCATCAACAACATCAGAACAGTCTTGCTCAAAATCCATTGTTATTCAACCTTCCATAACTTCACACAAGATAATCCAAACTTAGAAAAATAATATCTCTATTCCAGCTGCAATATTTAAAAGTAGCTAATAGGGGGATTCCAGAAACATAAAATAGATTGTATGTTACTGTGGTTAGTCATTATGTTAGGGGAGGGGGTCGTAAATCTCCCGAACTTTCGTGCAGTTACTTAGCACGCACTGGTCTCAGATAGTTTCAAAAAACCAGGAAAACCCAAGTCTAGCCAACTTATAATATGGGTCATCAACTTGTACATGTAGTTTACAATACATTACATAGTATGATAAGACAAAACAGGCCAGTGGTTTGAGGTGCATATGAATGATTAAGTGAAGTTTGTGTGTGAGTTCTAAGTGTTAATCTAGTCTAGGCTAAAGTGCTAAATGATTGTTCTGAGAGTTCTTTGTCTTTGGATTTAGACTCTTGAACTTGCTTCAGAAGGCTTGTCCCGGGAGGTGTCTGTAGGTGTGGCTTGTCCATAGGCATCACTGCGAACACATTTTAAAACTGCCATAAAATCATTGAAAAAGCTGGAATCCCCCCTTTTGCTTGTCAGGTAATATGTGTCAAAGTTTCTGTTTGATCTAGTGAATGAATTGTTTCTCTGCAATTTCACCCCACGATACAATTCACACTGCCTTGCCTCCATGTCTTCTTCAATGGTTTTCACTGCAAAATCATCGACAGATTTGTCAATGACTCCAAAATATTTAAGTTGAGTACAAGCCTTAAGCCCATGCACTAAAGCCAGAGCTCCGGTAGAGTGAATAGCATTGTGTGATATATCAAAATAAGTCATCTTTTTACAATTACCAATGACCTCAGCCAAACTCTTTGCTCCTTCTGTATCAATGTTAGTTTCGGTAAGATAAAGACGAGTTAGTTCTTTCCAAACTCTGAGACTCGTACAAAGGTAAGGTATACTTTTATTGCCAATAGTATTCAGTGACAAGTCAAGTGTTGCTAAATTAGTGCAATGTCGCAATGCTTGTAACAATTCTGCACTTTGTTGATCATTCAGATTACAATTACAAAGCATGAGTGTTTCTAGATTGTTACTGCTTGGCGGTGCAATAGCCAAAGAGTCGTTCATAAATTTTGAGCCATTCAACTCTACATAATTGAGACTTTGCAATTGAAAAAGAAGTGAAAATGCGATCATGCAAACTGAACGAAAATTTGACATTAATGAAAGCCCGGTCAACTTAGTATTCTCTAATACTTTTAACAAGGAAACTACATCAATATAGTTATTATTTATTATTAAGTCTTTCAGATCAGTGAGATGTTTTAATTCATCCCATGTGGCTTTTTGATCAAATCCTATGAAGTTGTGACTTAGATCCAATCTTTCAATTTTAGTACCTTTTAATGACTTCAATAAAATATGAGAAGTTTTACTATCAATCCAACACTGTTGCATAGCCAAAACTTCCAAGTCAACAAGAGATCCAAGGTGTTTAGCTACAGAATTGTCAACATAATTGCCATCCATAACTAAAATTTTAAGTTTCATAATTGACTGCAATTTTAAAACTATTTGAGAACATTCCTCAGAGTCAAGATAATTATGTGACAGATCAATATATTCAATATACTGAAGTTTGTCCTTGTTCACTTGCTCAAAAAACAAACAAAACTTTTCTGCAGTCAATGAACAACTGATCCAAATTATTCTATACAGTTTTTCATTTGCGTGAGAAACAATATAAGCACTTTCTATCATGTCACGTAATGTGAGATGCCTTTCCTCGTCATAAAGCCTGTTTTTTTTCAGTGCAAGATCACAAACAACACTTTGTTGAGACTCAAACGCAATTTGCATAATATATGGACAATGCTTAAAACGCTTGAGCCGTAAATCGTTTTGTGTGAATTGGGTCATGCCACAGTAAAAGACATATACATAATTCCGATCAAGATTAAGGGAGTAATTACTCAATACTTTGACTTGCTCTTCTTCATCCAATTGACTAATATGGTAGGCAGCAAGAAATTCTTGGAGTGTTAAATGAAGAAATGAATATGTATTCTCGACATTATACAAAGCTAATGCTTTGTCCACTGTGAGAAGTCCCAGGGTAGATTCATCTACTAGTTCAGCAGAAGATAATATGGTAACTTCAGTATCCTTCTCATGAATTAGTTGCTTTGATTGAATTGTCATTTCAAAAGCAAGCTTACAGATTTTGCTAAACTGTTCTCTATGCTCTCCACTTATTACATCGAGGGCATCTATATGACTAGGCTTATTACAGCGCATATTATTTCTACTTACTATTAATCTGATAAACTCCTCATATACTTTGGTTTCTGTTTCGGGAATTCTTCCACGTTTATCATACAAAAAACATATCATTGCTGAATGAACAGGTAAATAGCACATATGAAATATATTAGAGTGCAAGTCCAAATAACTTTTTAATGTGGATTTGCTGGAAGTATTATCAAATGGATATCTTTCAATGTACTCGTATATTTGTTCACCTTTGAAGCCTAACACTTCAATGGTTTTATAGATGCATGCTGATTTCCTCATTTCAGCAGTAGCCACGGGACGAGAGGTCACAATAACCATGCATTCTGGGAGACAAGTTTTGTAAATAAGTGAAAGCACTATCGATTTTCCATCACAAATTTTGTACTCATCTAAACCATCAAGTATAAAGCATGACCCTCTACCTTGTTCAACCTCAATACTGTTTATAACCTGAGGTTTATTAAGACTAAACATTTCAAGGATGTCAGATAAATCATGACTTGACTTTTTATCAAAAGAACGAAGAGGAACCAAAAACAACATTTTTGTGTTAACAAGACAGCTTTCATCAGTTGCCCAGTCCTTAGATATTTTACTCACCAGAGTAGTTTTCCCACTACCTGGACGCCCTTCCACTAATATTACTTTTCCTGCAGCATGTTCACCAAATATATCTTTATACTCCACCATTGTTTTTTCATGCAGAATATCATCAGGGTCTCCTCTAACAGAGTAATCATAATCGCGACTTATTTTAGAACGTGATGATGAATTGATGAGAGCTAAATTAATGCAAGTATCTATTCCTACAGGAGGCCAATGATCAGTAGGAATTTCTTTTCGTTTTGAATATATTCCCTTAAGTTGCTCTGTTTCATGCATAAAACTGTGCGACACACTTAAAGATTCCAAGTTTACTTCTTCAGTAGGAAAATTGAAAACTTTTTGAGCAAGACGATTTTGGCACAAAATAGGATTCATTAATGCTTCCTTCAAATCCCGTAGCGTTGGAGGTGACTTCGCCCTTTCAATCCACTCACTCAAAATATTGTCTAGGGCAACTACGTTACTGTCATGCCTACATTGCTTTCTCACATATCTGGGAAGTTTCACTGCTATACCGAGCTCATCCCACTTGTCGCTCATTTCTACTAAAGCCCCTGATAATTCGGGAATGAGATCTTCAGTGATGATGGTATGAGGATCAAAAAAAGGTTCCACGGAAGTTTTCGCTAGATTTTCAGCCATTATAGAGAAGAAAAATTGAATTTTCAAAAAAAAGTATGTAGAACAATTCCTACAAAGAACATATACAGGTCATTTTTTTATAAAATTAGTGAGATTATCACACTTGGTATAGCTAGACAAAATATTAAAAATTTGGAGTGCTTGAATAAGTATATAAATATATATGAGAGAATTCATGAATGTGTAGTAATATATAATTGGTTGAGCATCCCCAAGCACCCCTTGCCTATACCTATGTGTATATTTTCATAATATATAGGAGATTGTTACTTATGATATTTTACTACTTAATAGCATATATATATACTTAATATAAGAACCTGCTTCAGACCTCACAAAACTCTCAGGCAACTACTTGTACATCCGAAAACTCCCATCCAGATAAATCAAAGGAATGGCGTTGTCTACAAAATCACTTGTGGTACCTGCAAAGAGGTATATATTGGCCAGACAGGACGCACACTGCAGCACAGAGTGAAGGAGCACCAAAGAGCCTTGACTTCCTTTGATGCCATATACAACACTTCAGCTGTGGCAGAGCATGCAATAAGAAGGAACCATCAGATTGATTGGAGCAATGTGAAAGTTATAGACTGTCAGCAGAACTGGACCCAGAGGTGTTTGCTTGAATCTTGGTATATTAAAAAGACCAGCAACACAATCAACAGGGAAAATGGACCACTGCCTGAAGTGTACAATGCCCTTATCACCTAAGCCCTAGGGACAAGTCAAAAATAAACATGTTATTAAAGTAACACAGCATTTACATCCTAAAATCATTCTTTTTTGTATCACGTCTATTTGTTTTATTTAATAAGACTAGTGCATTCGAATAAAAACTGAGAAAATGAGTATACCTAGTCACACAGGAATTTTTCGTATTATATATATACTTGTTGCACGAATCAGCATACATAATTTGGAAATATTTCAAGTGCACCACAAGTATTTTAATGAGCTGAAGGTGAGTGAAAATACAAGTGTGAGAGTGAAATGTCATCTCCATATTTTATGACAAGTGTTATCAATTGTTTGTTTAATGTTGGACTTTTTTTTAAAACTGTAAAACAAAGATTACAACTCGGTCATGCTTCTAATAATGCAGTTATCCAGAGCTCGCAGGGGCACATGGGAGTGTTCAATATGAGAGAAATTAAGTGCTTGTGTGATGCGGAAATACTCTAGGAATAATAATTTCCAATGTACAATAAATGTAGGGACAACCATTAAAATTTATTCGAAGGGAGATCTTTAAGTAATTGATGAACGAGTGAAGTGAGTGATAGGGATACTTGTTTATATAAATAAATAAATATATATATATATTATGTTTATGCATATACATATGCCATTTTTTGCACTTTGACCCCAGCATTATTTTTGTGTTTGCTTAGTGATTGACCCTGTCCCAAACTTCACTAAAATGAATTCTCTGGTTTATCAATTTTAACCCATACCATTCGAGGAAGTTGAAGTAAATATTATAATATATACATACATACAGTCTTTCTTCCGGACTTCAATAATCCGGACCCTCACTGGGGACCCTCCGTATTCCCTCCCCCCCCTTCCCCTTATAAAATAAGGCCCACCCACACCATGTAATTTGTGCCTACAGCTATGTGGCAGCTGGTACAGTACTCCCTATAGGTACAGTGTAGTTAGTGTGCAACTAGCATCTTATCGTAGGTGAGCTGTAGCACCATTGGGACTCCCCTTTTATAAGAATGGCAGCCTTAACCCCATCTGATTCTGTGAATAAACGAAAGAAAATAGTACTGAGTATTGAAGACAAATTAGATATTTTAAAGCTAATTGAGTGTGGAACTTCATACACAGTTATTTCAGAAAGGTATGGTATTGGAAGGTCTACCTTTGGAGATATTAAAAAACGGAAGTCTCAACTTGAAAGTTTTAAAAGAAGATTACAAGATATGGGCATGAAAAGATAGAATCAAAGACAATGAAGATTGGAGAATATAAACTATTAGAGGAGGCCCTATATAATATGGTTTAGGCATTGAATCACCCAGTAAGCTGTGCAATCCTTCAAGAAAAAGCCAGAATTTTGTTTGAACAGTTATATCCTAACTCTTCAAAAAGTTTTTCTGCCAGTACTGGCTTCTTGTGGAGATTTTGCAAGCGTCATTCTCTGAGAAGTGTATCTATTCAGGGGGAGCAGGCTTCAGCTGACCTTATTACTGCATGTGAATTTCAGTTTGATTTCAATTCTATTATTGCTGGCTACAGTCACCACCAAATTTTTAATTGCGATGAAACAGGACTGTGTTTTCGAATGTTGCCTCAAAAAACTTTAGTCAGCTTTTTTGAAAAAAGAGCCAATGGCAGAAAAAAAGCTAAAGAACGGGTTACAGTCAGTGCATGTGCGAATGTTACTGGAACCATTAAACTCCCTCTTGTTATGATTGGCAAGGCTAAATGTCCACGATGTTTTAGGGATATATATATAAATTGCCTCCCAGTTACATACAAATCCGAAAAAACTGCATGGATGGACAGTCAAATATTTCTCTCTTGGTTTCAGGAAGAATTTGTACCCTTTTGTTCAAGCTGAACTCTGAAAGCTTGAGTTAGAGTCTAAAGCAATTCTCTTTTTGGATAACTGCTCTGTACATCCAAGCGAGGAACTTTTGGTATCACCTGATGGTCTAATCATGGCGAAATTCCTCCCACCCAACGTAACTTCTTTGATTCAACCGATGGATCAGGGTTTGCTTGAGTCATTAAAAAAAATTATCGAAAGTCCTTACTGAGGGGGCTTTTGCTTTCAGTCAATGGTGTGCAAGACATTGAAGCATATTTAAAACAAGTCGACATGAAAATGGTTGTGGAAAAACTTGCATTTGCTTGGGATGGAATCACTCCTACTGCTATTCGTAATTCATGGAACAGACTTATTCCTCCAGGTAATGTGCCTAACCACTCCTCTTCATCGTCAGATAATGCACCTGACAACACTGATTTGAATGGAAGTACTGAAGAGCTACATGAAGATGAAACACTTACTGAAGATTTTGCAGCTTTAGGTTATGATCTGAATGAGGATGACATTCAGGAATGGTTGAGGATAAACATGCATGACCAAGGTTACGAACGCTTAAATGATGAAGGAATCCTAGCACATGTGCAAGGCCAGAATGATGCAGAGTCAGATTCAGACCTTGAAGAGAGCGAGCCACCACCACCTTGTTCTGTCAAACACAAGGAAGCAGTAGATATGTTTGACAAATGTCTGACATGGTTACAGCATCAGCCTGAGGCTACTCCTCACAACACCAGTGTTTTGATCTCACTACGGGAACTAGCCGCCAAAAAGAGAGCATTAACATACAAGCAAACTACTTTACTTAGTTATACACACACAAAAACCTAATTTTATGCATACTTTTGAAGAATGTGAATGAATAGAATTAATTTGATAATGAATAGAATTAATTTGATAATGAATATCATTATTCAAGTATCCAGACAATTTCACAGACAATTTCACAGACAATTTCACGTATCCAGACACCACACTAGATTAACTGACCTGAAGGTGTCTGGATAATCTGATCTGTCTGGATAATGGAGGAAAGACTGTAGTACTTATTACATGAGTTATTTCATGAGCAGGCTAATTTATTTTCATGAGCCAGAGGCAGTGAAAATAAAGCCTGAGAGTGAAATATCTAGCCATATCACTCTGACAAGTGTAATAAGTGGTTTATTCCACACTAGATATCTTTACTACAGTAGCTAGTACTAGAGGACCTGTAACTCACAGTGTAAAGTTTAGGGGCTACCCACACCCCCAGCTGATATTTTAGCAGCTGCTCTAACCCTGTTGGGTAGGGTAAGCCAGAGGAAGGTAGCTGTAAAAACCAAGAAAATTGAAAAGTTTGGCCAGTTGCTATAACTACAAGGGTAATGAGCTTGCTCAGTACAGCGGTGAAATAACAGCTGAATAACTGAATCAGCAAGTTATTTAACAGGGTCATGTACCTACAGATATCATTGTGAAGATATCTAGGGTGGAATATATATATATATATAGTGCATGTATATAAAAAAATATAAAAAATATGTATATGTATATGTGACCGTCTACAGGAAAATCGGGCACAACGCGGCCCCGATGAAAAAATTTTTTTTGCACATACACACTCCTCGGCAAGCAGATATTAAGCTCTCCAAGTTTTATCGCCGTAGCTTTAGCCATTCCCGCTATATATCACCTAACCGTTCCCTTCGTTAGGCTTATTTAAAGAACTAAATCGATCTTTTTGCGACGTCTACGCATGCCGCGTTGTGCCCGATTTTCCCATAGAGGGTCACATATGTGTATATATATTTGGCGAGCTAGCGAGCCAGACACTTACAGGGGTAACACAATTGATTAGGGGATGTTTATTTATTGGAGAGCGAGCGAAGCGAGCGAGACAGTATTAGGGGTGGATAATGAAAAATCGGGTATATGTTATATTATGGATGGTACGTATGCCCTTTAAACGCGCGCGCCGGAAACTTTTTTCTCCAAAAAACACGGCTTTTTAGGCTTGACCCCAGTTTATTCTTAAACTACAGTATTAAGCAAGCCTTACTTAAGCTCCGAAGTGTGAGAAAATTCCAGCGAAAATGCTTACTTTTCAAGAAACAAAAAGTTGATTCGACAGGTTACTATGGCATTGAAGACCCTTTTCCAGACTTAATTTCAAAACTTCGCCGTTTTGGGGGGATACGGAGTGCCAATTGTTGGTTGTCAAGAGTCATTGGTAGTCAGAATGCCGTAGTATTAATGCTAAGGAAGCTACTACTACTCGAGGGAAGCTGAGGTAAGTACTAATTCCATATTTGTTAGCTAAATATGCAAAAATAGCTCTGGCCTTTCTTTTATGTAGCTAATAGCTTGTTGTCAATAGTGACTGGTATATTCAGATTGTCAGAATGCTCAAATTTGGTACTACAAAAGTTACCATTGCTCAATAAAGTGAGGTAAGAAAGTAATTTTGTATTTGTGTACTAAAATTGATTGTCTTTTGTTTTTGTAGCAGAGAGCTTGCTGTCAAGAATTCACGGTAATTCAGATAGTCGAAGTAACTTGAATTTGATACTACAGAAGTTATCAATACTCAGGAAATTGAGGTAAGTTATTTCCATATTTGTTAGCTAAAATTACAAATAATAACACTGGTTTATTTTTTTATCCTAGCTGAGAGCTTGTTCAAGAGTTACTGGTAATTGAAATTATCAGAATGGCAGATGTTTGATTCTACAAAAGTTACCATTAATCAGGTAAGAGAGTGATTTTGTATTTGTTTGCTGAAATAAAAGGTCATAACTGCTATTATAGTGTTTGCATGAACTAAGCTAAAACATAGTAACAATTATACTGTAGTTTTTATGTTACCTAACTATCAGGCTCGCTCGCCATTTGTGCTCAAGCACACCACTAGTTTATATATAATGTTTGGACATATGTATGTCATTTTGTACTTTGACCCTCCGTATTTTTGTGTTCGCTCCGCGTTCGACCCTGTCCTAAACTTCACTAAACAGAATCCTCCGGTTTAGCGACCATTACCCATATCACCTTAGAAATTGAATTGCTTACCGTTTTGAATTCTTTTGCGGGTGCAGTTTAAACGCAAAAACTTATGGGAGCTCCATTTCTATTCGAGTTAGTCGCTATTTGTCACAGTTATAAGCCCTACTCAACAGCATTAACCTGTAAATTCATTGTCTACTAGATGAACCACGAAGGTAAGTCTTGCGTAGGTATGTTCAGTTGTGTGATAGTATTGTGCGTTCCAACGACTATTAAGAATGTCACAAAGAAAACTTTAAATAACGTGACTTGATTTTGTTGCTTCTTTTTCAATTCAAACAGTTGCGGGGAGCGGTTACTATGGCATTGAATCCCCTTTACCGCATACGTAATTTAAAAACTCGACTTTATTTTAGTAGCTTGAGTGTTAGTTGTTAAAATCAATTATTTAACAATAGTGTAGTTAAAGGTTCGCTCGCCATTTGTGCTCAAGCACACCACTAGTATATGTGTGTATATATGTTTATATAATAACTAGTGAGAAAAATTAAAAAAAATATATGATTAGAGTAGCTATAATGTTTTAGAACATGAAAATTCTACTCAGGAAGCCAAGTCTCACAAATAAAAAGCTAAGTACTATCACTTTACTGTAAGTAAATTTATAACTTTCCCCCCAGTATAGCATCATCTCACACCTATTTGGTTTGGAGGTAGTATTTAGCTAGGGATGTAGAACTAAGTGTTGTTGGCTGTTTTACTCTAAATCTTAACCATTTTTCAGGTGTTCCATAAGATGGCAGTGAGGGGAAATAAACCTCTCCAAGTAACTCACTACCTTAATTGAAAATTAAGCTTACCGAATATTAGGGCGATGCACCACCTCGCAGCTCTTCTTTCCTTCTATTTACAACAACAAGTGACGTGACTAGGGCGTGGCGCCCACAAAGGAATGTAGGCGTGGTGCTCTTTGGTGCGCGCGCGAGTGATTCTATATGTAGCGCCCCCAGGGCAGGGTTTCTATGAATCCCTGTTGTTAGGAATGTTGAGTTAGTTAGGCACTGCGTGGCAGTCGTTAACTATTGTTTTAGTGTCCCTCAGGCTCTAAGTGTAGCGCCCTCGCTGCGCTCGGGACGCTACAATCAAGAACCCTAAAAAACGCAGTCCCCTCTGAAGCAGCGCCTAAGTTCCCGCCTTGAGGGCGGCAGGGACACTTAGTGTCCCTCCAATTGCGCTTAGTGTACCTCCCATTGTGTTGTTTGGAGCAGTCGCTACGTTCTAAATCAGTTAGCCGTCGTGAACCACCGTTTTTAGGGTCCCTCAGGTCGCAAGTAGCGCCCTCGCTGCGCTCGGTACGCAACATCCTAGGGGGTCTTTGTGGAGCGGAGCTAAGCGTGACTCCGCCGCCATACTCAAAAATGTAGCGGCGCCCCAAACGTGAGTAAACTATGCATGACTTCAGTTTGCATGGCTTCCCATACTGTATCCACTATCTTCAGAGTAGCATATTCATGAGGCAGAAATTCAGTGAAAAAGTGGGAGGTGGACCAGAAGTGGTTGTGGCGTGAGGTGAGTAGCTTATTGCAAAAGTTTAGCAGAGGACCAAAGTAAAAATTTGAAGACATTATTAAGCATACACAGCTCACTTTTTTATGGCAAGAGTATCAGCATAGGTTAGTTAAGGTCATTTTAGAATCGCATGTCAAATTACTTCTTGATTTAATTCTACATCTCTTTAACGTCAAGATAATGACAATTATCACAATTACCTCTGTAACTCTTTTTTGTGTACAATAATGTATCACAATCTGTACATACAAGTCTGAGTAAAAGTCAGGTAGCTATGGCTTAATACGAGTGTTACTGATTGACTAGTTTTTCGTCCAAGTCTATGTAATATTTTTTCTGGCTTTCATATCAGTATATTATTTATCAGGAATTGAACAGTGCATTACGAAGAACTGCACAAAAAAATGGCTACGGCAAAATCCTAATCTTACAACATGTTCTGGTCACTGCTCTTGTAGGATACTTCTATTTTTAGTTCTTATTTTGAGGAACACTTGTATGGCTGCATTTTCATCATTCTTGTGAAGTAGCAGCCTCATTTCTGGTAAGTTTTAAAAAATTGTTATCATCATGTTGTTGTTTTTTAAATCCTTACATTTTAATTAAAGGAAAATAATGTATATTTTCCTTTTTCTCTGACATGTTAGTTATAATTATAAGTAATTTTGTAGCGTTCTATGCTTCTGTTCTTGTCAAGTATTCTTCCCAGTTAAATAACCTTTTCTCGCTTTAAGACATTATAGCAGTGTGCTAACAGAGCACATACAAATTTTCACTCTTACTAACATGGTGCTATATAGTCTTTTATATTCGTACTCCGATGGAAGAGATTCTTTTGTAACATTTTTGACACAAAATATCACTGTTACTCAAACTATAGCATCAGAAGCCATACTGTTCAGTCCTTTGTCACACAGTGGTAAGCAGCCACGCAGTTGAGTTGAATTGTGAATGTTACAAATATGTATTAGCAATTATAGTGTGTAGTCTTATTACCTCAACATTGTCTCTATTCTGTTGCTTTAATGTGTTTCAGTTCGGATTAATAATCCTTAAAATTACTAGTCAAGTCAACAAAAGCAAGGTATAGCCATTTGTAATTTCACCCATTTGTGTGCTGTAGTTGCACTTTAGCACATATACCTACATCCTGATGAAATATTCAAACTTGTTTAATTTGTACAGTATAGATGGTGTGCTGATCACCATTTTGACAATTTTTAGGAAAGTGCCAGAATGAAAGGAATCTGGCCGATTCCCATCTGTATGCACTGTGATATGAGTAACAATTGAAATAATTGTATATTGACGAAGTGCATTTCTTTACTTTGGCTGAATGACTTAGACGTGTATGTGGATCTTATTGTACAGAGTAGCTATTTCAATTTTGGATTCCTTACATATTCAGTGTAATTTTGTTTACAAACTCAAGTAAGTGGCCTAAATTACTATGTTTTAAGTAAAATTAATTATTAATTATTTTATTGCAAGTGTTAATAATGTGTTAGTTACTTCCTCAATTTGTATGCAGACATTGACCAGGTCTACCCTGGTATAAACTGTATTTAAGAGACAAACTTTTATCATCGCATACACACAATCGCGCATGTACATATCGATCATTTATAACTGCCGGCAAACTGTGTTGTCTGGCGACGCATTGTAACCGTAGTTAGTGCTTTTAAAAATACTTTTAACCAGATTACTTTTACTGAGTATTATTGTGTTTGGTAATAACACAAGGAGCACTCTGGTCCTTTGAGAAACTATAGCTACAAATAGCTAAAACCATTCCCACTATTGCACTAGCCGATTGTGGAGAGGGAGCTTGTGAAAGCCATCCTTGCCCCCTTCAGACATAAAAAGTAATTATTTCAGGCAATATTCTTACAATAGCTAGCTATGCATATCCAGAAATTTTAGACTGTAAAGTAGTACACAATAACGATTTATGTTTTGGACCATTACCTACAACATTAGCATTATTATTTTTCTTCGCAGATAATTCCATTTCAAATAAGTCTTGTGATTGCAGAATTTTGATTGTAAAGGTTTGTGCAGTGATTTTATTACTATTATGATTATTATGACTATTGTTATTATTTTAATGAAGATATAATAGCTCTACGTATGTCAGTGATATTGCACTCCCAAGAATTGTTGCCATAACTTTACTGTTTAGTATTATTCATACATCATAATAATGATATTGCTTATAGTACAATGGTCACTTGTAAGCGGCAAAAAATTCTTGAAATGATCAATTTTACATCAATTCCATATTTCAGCATATCTGAGTAAGATTACTAATATTGTTGATTGATAATATGTTCTTTTATTTGTTACTATTTTTAGAAATCATAATAGTTAAAAATCAGGAAGCCTCTTGGTTTTTTTTGCAAAGGTCCATAGCTTAATAAGCTAACCTGATCTTGTGTTGTCAATGCGTCAGAAGCTAGTATCTAAAAAGTTTTGTTTTCAGCAAATAAAGGCTAATATTGTATAAGAAAGTTAAACTTTCACATTTTTCATAAGCAGACCTTTTGTGGTAGTGCAATAGCCATTTCTGTCTTCCTTTTTTCCCCTCATACATTTCACAAATATTGTGGGTATAGAATCTGGCTTGAGACAAGCTTTCTTTTTGCCTTACCCAAAAGACTGGGAAAGCTTGCAATTGGCCATAAAGCATGCTGGTTCAAAATGCTGGCTAAAGAACTTGGAGTATGCTGTAGGTTCCCATTTGTCTCTGTGTCTCTTCACCTGATCCACCCATTTCTTTCTAAGAGCATGATTACTGGGAAAACTTATGAAGACTAACTCCACCCTGGTTGACCATACTACCCAGGCAATGTGGTAGCCACAATCTTAAAGCAGACAAGCCCAAAACCTCAACCACTTTACAAAGAGCCACCAGTGGAAGTGGGGTGGGGGGGGGGATGGTATGTTGGCAGCCAGCTGTACCATCATCAACAACATCCCTCACTTTATAATGTGTAAGCATAGGTTGCATTTTTGGCTGTGCATAACTCAAGAACTACTCGACCAAACACAATTTTTTTTTGCATATGTTTCTGGTTTACATTTTATTGAATGTCGCCACAAAAAAATATAAATATAAAAAATTGGTGGCAGTTACCCTTTAAAATCGTTTAACTGATTCAGGTTTATCAAAAGCTTTATATAACACCCTTTTTCATCATCTTTTCACTATCTTATTTGCAGGTTCCTGGAGCTGTAACATATCCTGTGAGTTATCATCTGTGTCAACACAAATAGGGACTTCATCATCACCATTGGCATACTCCTGGACTCAAACAAGCACCAGACACATGAGTTGTTGAACCACCTCTTGCAGATTGGCAGATTCATCCAGGTCTTGAAATGAATCATATTCTACTTCACATATCACTGCATCAGATATCTCATCATTCTGAATGCATGCTCTATGAAAACATTTAGCACAGTGCTTGTTTTCATCTTCTCCCAAACCTTGTCTCACCTGATGGCTACCAAAATGTTATCCAGCGACTCCTGTTTTGACTCTTCCTCTCACTTGGCATGGGGTGATGTTGGAGTTGATGACCCAACTGCTCTGACAGTCCTCAACATAAAGCTAAAAAGGGCTTTTAAGACAGCTATGTTTTTGTTGTTGTTGTTGTTGTTGTAGTTTATTACCAAACACCGACTTCAAAGTAGCAACTGAATATCAAAAATATTTCTAAATTTACTATCACACATTTCTATTTAAGCATAGAAAACTAAAAAAAAAAAAAAAAAAAAGTCAAGTTGCAAGCTGCCCACAATCAGGATAGTAGCTTACATAGCTATTATTCCAAACTGCCTTGATTTGGCGCAGCAAATGTAGTGTAATCAAGAACTGTTCCGTACCCTCTCCCCTTGGGGAGCTGTTCACATACCTCAAGAGGAGCGCAGTTGAGATAGAGGAGGCAATAATGGGTCCTCGAGACTGCACTCAATGTGCAGGTGACGAATTCCAGCCATGTCCCACTCAATGGTATTGTGCCTCAAACGCTTACTTGCAATTTGAACAGCAAAATTACACAGAACCTCTTCCTTGGCAGGCACAGCTAAGAGACCAGCAGAGGAACAGAATTTCAAATAACGTGACTGAAACGATGGAAGGGCTTATTGGATAAAGAGTTGGACACAATTCTTCAAGGAATCCAGCCACTATGTGTTACATAAACGACATATCAGTGACTGCCTCAACTGAGCAAGAGCACCTTCAGACACTCTGGAGGAAGTCTTGAGAAATTTGCAGAAGTATGGGTTTTGAATGAAAAAGAGCAAGTTGTTAATGTGTGACTTTATCGAATATAGGGCACATTATGGATGCAGATGGAATACGAGCTACACCTGAGGAAGTTGCAGCCATTGAGAAATCACCTCAAATGTTGCAGCTTCTCAAATGGCTGCAACCTCCTCAGGTGTAGCTCGTATTCCATCTGCATCCATAATGTGCCCTAGGTAATAGATAAATCACACACAAAACAACTTGCTCGAATTCTTTACTTCTGCAGATATCTCAAGTCCAATGTCTGAAGGTGCTCTGGCTCAGTCGAGCCAGTCACTGATATGTCCTTTATGCAACACATCGTGGCTGGAATTCCTTAGAGAATTGTGTCCAGCTCTTTGAAACAAAGCTAATGCTTTATCCACCATTTTTTATGTTCCAAATGGGCTGATGTTATAGAGACCAGCAAACTACCACTGCTGAAATTATAATGACTTTGAGAGGATTTTTTGCAATTCATGGAATTCCATTTTAGATTGCAAAGGACAACAGCTCCCAGTTTGTGCTGGCTGGAATTTACTGTTGATTTACCATACTCCTCACTACACTACTGGTACACCACACTGTGATCTGCTAATAGGTAGGATATGTACTCATTGGGATTTGTTGAAGTTTGACGTTGGAATTAGCAGAAGATGGGTCATGATCGATCTTTACAGATAGGATCCTTCAAAGTTGGACAAAAACTGATGGTTAGAACTTAAGAGTAGAAATGTCTGGATACCTGGAGTTGTGATGGTTCAGAAATTAAGACCTGTATCTAACTTGTGGATGTTAGAGATTGTCAGTTGTGGAAAGACATGTGGACCACAGTAAGAGTTTGTCACCTACGAAAGATAAGTTCCTACCATTTTCTCCTCCGAATAGAGATACTACAGTCACTGAGGAGTCAGAGAGTCCTGAAGGAATGACTGAGATAGTGGATCAAGCAGTTTCTACCAGTGTATCTGCTAGGGTGACTGAATATAATGTCATCTGAGAATCAGTAAACCAGGACATACAAACCGAGGTGATCATCTCAACAGATACCACGGCAGCGAAGAAGAAGTATCCTTCCAGGAGCCAGAAGCATCCTAATTGATACCAACCTCCAATTCAATATGGAGGGATGTACTTTGAACTCTTTTCATACATAACTGGTTATCGTTAGTTTGTGTCATCAGCACATTGTGCTTCCCTCATATACTTGTGCTTGTCTGGACAAAAGTTTCAGATTTGTTTTGATGTTTTAATGAATTAACTGTGAACAGGGTTGCTATAGTTGTAACAGTAGTTTGAACACTAATTAACTGTGAAATTAAATTAAATGCTTGTGTGACATGGAAATACTCTAGGTGGCAACACTACGTATTAAGCTCTGTTCAGTACATAAAAAATTTCCTTTTATCATTGTCTATACCTTCATTCCATTTTCTTGTGTGCACTAAAAGCTCTATGTAATAGTATTAATTGTCATTCTTTCTGTGTTGGTAACCCTAATAAGGTAAACTGTCATGCTTTTCTTACTATGACTATTGACACATCTGATCACTTTTATATAATGTTAAAAGAATGTTAATAAGTGACTTGCCATGCAAAAAGGGAGTTTATGGATTTTTTTTCCAAATTGTTCTTTCCTCCACAAAATCAAAGCACTATTATGCATACAATGACAAAAATTTCATGATGTAGTGTGCATAGTTTGAGAAAATTCCAGAGCAACCTGAACTAGAGGCGCGTAACTTCCTCCAGCTAGGTGGCCGAAGGACCTGAGCCCCATAAGCTATGCCAAACACCCCTATGTGGCAAGCAACTGGTGTGCATTCGCTGAGTTAACTTATGATGGACTTACTTTGGCCAGACATTTTCACAACACATAATAATATATTATAAGGGATGACATGATATAGGATAGAGTGGGTCATGAATATGATTATGGGTATAGTAAACATGATGTTAGTTTATTGTTTGCCGTGAGGCAGAAGACTTGAATTTGTTCAGGTAGCTGGACCAGAACACAATCATTGTTATTCAAATAATGCGTGGGCGGTATTAAATACTATTAATTAGTGATTAGGCTTACAATCTTACAGGATCCAGTCTTTTTGGGAACAATTTTAGCTGGCTTTTCCCCCCTCAGTGACAACAACATAGCGCCTTTCTTGAAAATATTGACATATTCTATGGCAGAACAGCATACCCTCTCCACTCTAATAGCTCGTCCCAGGGTGTGGGAAGTTACCACAACCACCTGACTGTTGCATCACCTCAATAATCACTGGACTGTTCATCATCTATGTGGTATCTGTGATTTATCATGGAATCAACCTGTTCTTTTGACGTTTGGTTTTATGGTCAATGTCATGTCATGATTTTATGCTTTTGTGTTGTTGGTTTTTATTCAGTTGTGCCTTGAGCTCTTTTTATGAAAAACTCAAACAATCTCGTATAAGTGAGTTATTACAATGGGTGACTTATTATATTCAAAATTATGATAAGATGTGATGTTAGAAACTGCCTTGGAGAATTGTTGAAGAAAACTAGTCCAATTGATCCAGTGAACATGATGGTTTCCTGACAAATATCTGTTATTATTGTGAACAAGCAGGGTGGCTGATCTCCAAAGAATTCATCTATAAACTTTTATTCCATTCTTATCTAGCACCCTTGGTTCAGTCACGTCACATTCATCTTCTAACTCGTCCACACAGTCATCTTACACTACTAAATAATAATATTCAAGGCACCATCAACAATATCAGAACAGTCTTGCTCAAAATCCATTGTTATTCAACCTTCCATAATTCCACACAAGATAATCCAAACTTAGAAAAATTATATCTCTATTCCAGCTGCAATATTTAAAAGTAATAGGGGGATTCCAGAAACATAAAATAGAGTGTATGTTACTGTGGTTAGTCATTATGTTAGGAGAGGGGGTCATTAATCTCCCGAGCTTTCGTGCAGTTACTTAACACGCACTGGTCTCAGATAGTTTCGAAGGACCAGGAAAACCCAAGTCTAGCCAACTTATAATGTGGGTCATCAACTTGTACATGCAGTTTACAATACATTATATAAGAGAAAACAGGCCAGTGGTTTGATGTGCATATGAATGATTAAGTGAACTTTGTGTGTGAGTTCTAAGTGTTAATCTAGTCTAGGCTAAAGTGCTAAATGATTGTTCTGAGAGTTCTTTGTCTTTGGATTTAGACTCTTGAACTAGGACTTGCTTCAGAAGGCTTGTCCCAGGAGGTGTCTGTAGGTGTGGCTTGTCCACAAGCATCACTGAGCTGCACCCGAACACATTTTAAAACTGCCAGCAAATCATTGAAGTAAAAGTTTCTGTTTGATCTAGTGAATGAATTGTTTCTCTGAAATTTCACCCCACGATACAGTTCACACGGCCTTGCCTTCATGTCTTCTTCAATGGTTTTCACTGCAAAATCATCGACAGATTTGTCAATGACTCCAAAATATTTAAGTTGAGTACAAGCCTTAAGCCCATGCACTAAAGCCAGAGCTCCGGTAGAGTGAATAGCATTGTGTGATATATCAAAATAAGTCATCTTTTTACAATTACCAATGACCTCAGCCAAACTCTTGGCTCCTTCTGTATCAATGTTAGTTTCGGTAAGATAAAGACGAGTTAGTTCTTTCCAAACTCTGAGACTCGTACAAAGGTAAGGTATACTTTTATTGCCAATAGTATTCAGTGACAAGTCAAGTGTTGCTAAATTAGTGCAATGTCGCAATGCTTGTAACAATTCTGCACTTTGTTGATCATTCAGATTACAATTACAAAGCATGAGTGTTTCTAGATTGTTACTGCTTGGTGGTGCAATAGCCAAAGAGTCGTTCATAAATTTTGAGCCATTCAACTCTACATAATTGAGACTTTGCAATTGAAAAAGAAGTGAAAATGCGATCATGCAAACTGAACGAAAATTAGACATTAATGAAAGCCTGGTCAACTTAGTATTCTCTAATACTTTTAACAAGGAAACTACATCAATATAGTTATTATTTATTATTAATTGTTTCAGATAAGTGAGATGTTTTAATTCATCCCATGTGTCTTTTGGATCATATCCTACGAAGTTATGACTTAGATCCAATGTTTCAATTTTAGTACCTTTTAATGACTTCAATAAAATATGAGAAGTTTTACTGTCAATCCGACACTGTTGCATAGCCAAACCTTCCAAGTCAACAAGAGATCCAAGGTGTTTAGCTACAGAATTGTCAACATAATTGCCATTCATAGTTAAAAATTTAAGTTTCATAATTGACTGCAATTTTAAAACTATTTGAGAACATTCCTCAGAGTCAAGATAATTATCTGACAGATCAATATGTTCAACATACTGAAGTTTGTCCTTGTTCACTTGCTCAAAAAACAAACAAAACTTTTCTGCAGTCAATGAACACTTTATCCAAACTATATCATATAGTTTTTCATTTGCGTGAGAAACAATATAAGCTCTTTCTATCATGTCACGTGATGTGAGATGCCTTATCTCATCATAAAGCTTGTTTTTTTTCAGTGCAAGATCACAAACAACACTTTGTTGTGACTCAAACGCACTTCGCATAATATATGGAAAAAGCTTAAAACGCTTGAGCCGTAAATCGTTTTGTGTGAATTTGGTCATGCCACAGTAAAAGACAGATACATAATTCCGATCAAGATTAAGGGAGTAATCACTCAATACTTTGACTTGCTCTTCTTCATCCAAGTGACTAATATGGTAGGCAGCAAGAAATTCTTGGAGTGTTAAATGAAGAAATGAATATGTATTCTCGACATTATACAAAGCTAATGCTTTGTCCACTGTGAGAAGTCCCAGGGTAGATTCATCTCCTAGTTCAGCAGAAGATAATATGGTAACTTCAGTATCCTTCTCATGAATTAGTTGCTTTGATTGAATTGTCATTTCGAAAGCAAGCTTACAGATTTTGCTGAACTGTTTTCTATGCTCTTCACTTATTATATTGAGGGCATCTATATGACTAGGCTTATTACAGCGCATATTATTTCTATTTACTATTAATCTGATAAACTCCTCATATACTTTGGTTTCTGTTGCAGGAATTCTTCCACATTTATCATACAAAAAACATATCATTGCCGAATGAACAGGTAAATAGCACATATGAAATATATTAGAGTGCAAGTCCAAATAACTTGTTAATGTGGATTTGCTGGAAGTATTATCAAAAGGATACCTTTCAATGTACTCGTATATTTGTTCACCTTTGAAGCCCAACACTTCAATGGTTTTAAAGATCTTTACCGATTTCCTCATTTCAGCAGTAGCCACGGGACGAGAGGTCACAATAACCATGCATTCTGGGAGAATTTTTTTGTTTATTAGTGATAAAACTGCTGACTCTTCGCTATTACACGGGTTATACTCGTCCAATCCATCCAATACGAAACATGACCCTTTACCAAGTTCAGCTTCAATATTGTGTATAACCTGAGGTTTAAGCTTAAACAATCTGAGTACATCAGATAAGCTATGACTTGACTTTTTACCAAAAGAACGAAGAGGAACCAAAAACAACATTTTTGTGTTAACAAGAAAGCTTTCATCAGTTGCCCAGTCCTTTGATATTTTGCTCACAAGAGTAGTTTTCCCACTACCTGGACGCCCTTCCACTAATATTACTTTTCCTGCAGCATGTTCACCAAATATATCTTTATACTCCACCATTGTTTTATCATTCAGAATAACATCAGGGTCTCCTCTAACAGAGTAGTCATAATCGCGACTTATTTTAGAACGCGATGAATTGATGAGAGCTAAATTAATGCAAGTATCTATTCCTACAGGAGGCCAATGATCAGTAGGCACCTCTTTTTGCTTTGAGTACATTGCTTTCAGTAGTCTCGTCTCATGAGAAAGAGAACTTGACTCACTTGAACTACTCTCTTCACATTCATTAGGCAATTTAAAAATACTTTGAGCAAAGCTACTTTCACCCACTATGGGACTCGATAATGCCCGTTGTAAATTCCCCAGCTTTGCAGGTAAACCATTCTTATGCACCCATTCTGTTAGAATATTTTTGAGGGCAAGTGTGTGATTTTTATGTTCACATTGCCTAATGATGTGATCAGGAAGATGCAACGCAGTACCTATCACTTCCCACTTGTAATTCACCCTCACCAATGCCTCTAACAGTGGGACAATCAACTCTTCAGTGATTATTGTATCAGAACTCAAAGTCGACAAAGAAGCAGAAGAAGTTGATGTGAATTCTGCCATTATTGAAGAAAATAAATCCCTTGAATGTAAGAAATTAGGTAGAAGTATACCTAATAGGACAAAAGCCAAAAAAACCAGGGTGACTACATAGAATGTACAAATATAAGATGCCAAATTATAATCTACGTTCAGCCAAATTAAGCACCAATGGTGCAAACCCTCAGCGCTACTATCACTAGCTAGATATTAAAAAAATCATCTCAGACCAAAAGAATAATTTATTGGCTATTCTCAATATAGCTTGGCTAACAGGCCGAGACACTCACCAGTATAATATATTTTGCTTGTCTAGGTCTCAGTTAACTTTTCAGCATAAAGCAAAACTACCGCAAGCAGCAAGAAATTATTTGCTCACGTAATTATGCTGTGATGATAGGGGTGTTACCCACAAAAGCTAGTACCTATGCAGAGCTGACAGCATTGTGTATCCTCAAAATCAGCCAAAAATAAAAAAAAGTAGCACCATAAGAATTAAGATAAAATGAGTTGCCATTGTGAAGTTGTCTTAATAGCAAATAAAGTGTAGACTTCAATCGTAGTGTACTGAGGAAGTACGTTGCAGTTCTCTAGGATATTAGTTAACATCTATGATATGTTAGATTTTGATAATTGAAATAGACCAATATTTAAGTGTTATATTAAATGTGACAGTCTATGGGAAAAGGGGGCACTTCACTCAAACAAAAAAAATTGAGTTTTTTATGCTAATAAAAAGCTACAATTTATCTCAACTTAGTGCTAAAATACTGGAGGGTAAAACCTTCCCCGTGCAGAGAAACTGGCAGTTGAACTGGACTGTATTCAGCAAAGCAATTGAACTAGAAATCGAGAAAACATAAATTGAATTTCCACTTCCGGTATAATTAATGTTTCCGTATACTTAACGGCGTACTCCGCATACACAATTAAATCGTACAGCCGCTTTTTAACGGCGACTAACGAAGTTTGCGTAGAGTTCTTTTTAGCTTTCAGAGCGTCTCACAGCCTGTCTTGTCGGAATCCTTGGCTACTCTACTCCATGTAGTGGTAAACTTTCAACCAGAGGTAAGCTGTAGATTGCTTGCACTATTCTCAAAGCTATGCAGTTTTTTTTAGCTGCTTGTTTGAAACTCCGCCCATTCCCCGTTTATTGTACTTCGAGAACGAGAGAGAATAGAAAGTAGCTTGTTTTTCCACGGCACGCTTGGGGTCTTTTAAGTTGTTTCGGCATTTGAAATTTGGCATAGACTTAGAGTAAGGGTCACTAAGACTAATTCTGCAAAAAACAAAAATAGGAGAAAGAAAGAATTTTTCCTATGACTTAGTTTTGGAGCCTATATCTCAATTTCAATTTTTAAGTGAAGTGCCCCCTTTTCCCATAGACTGTCACAAATAATATAATACTTATTATATACGAATCAGCGTACAATATGAGAAGATATTTCCAGAGCATGTGCAAACATTTTCACGAGCTGAATGAGAGTGAAAACACAAGTGTGAAAGTGAAATGTCATTCCAACAATATTTTATGAGCGTAAATATTTATTTATTGCCCATTTGATCCTTTTCCCTACAACTGCAAAATTGTTGTTTCAAAGCCTTATTGTTCAGAGGTATCTCCGCCATACATCTAAAAATACAGTTGCTCAGAACTATGCATGGACGTGTTGAATGTTATTCTCTGACTAGATATACCTCATAGGTATATACGTAGATACATAGGTACATAACTAACTAGCTATTCTCTGACTGTAGATATACCTCATAGGTATATAGATAAGTACATAACTAACTAGCTCTTCTCTTCTGACTGTTGACCTACTGCTACACAACATCAGGTACAATCGTGGGCTGCTAATGCTGAACTCATCATAGGTTGGTTCTTTTAACAGTACATTGAGCTATCTTTAAAGAATGGACACAAGTTTAAGCCTGAACTATGTGTAACAATTATCTCTTAACAAAGTTGTTGGTACTGGACACTACATATAAAATGCTACATGGCTTCAGGCTCCATTGGCAATAAAAGAATCTCTATTCAAAGTACAAGTTAACTGTTACGGGTACATGCTCAGAGAACTGAAGCTAAAATACTCTCCCGCCCACTTCTGTACTTATTCTTCTCCTGCCCACTTCTGTACTTATTCTTGCTTTCTCTTAGTTACACAGTAAAGTGATACCGGTGATACTCACTGAAATAATATGGTCACTCAATCTGTCGTCGTCACTCTCTGTTCCAGCGGGCACTCCCAATAGCTGCTACACAGTACAACAGGTAACCCTTGTTTACTTCAACGTAAAGGAGGTAAAGGGTTAACGAGACATGCACACCCAACAGTGGCCAACTAAATAACAGTTGCAACTGCAACGATCTTTACCAAATCTGTGTACTATCACAACGATAAACCAGTATTACAGTATAAGGAATATATTATTTTTTTGATTGAGTTTATATTACACAAATTCATTTATATGAAGGTTAGAATAAGTTCCTCATAAACAGAGTCGATTGTACATTTTTGGAAGTAGTGGGCTCATTTTAGAATATTTTGTCACGATGTCTGATCCTGCTGTGGTCGCCAAGCAAGTGAGCAACTCTAGATCGTCCTCCTTCACTCGCTTAGGAAAGAAACCCAGCAATATGGCGGATTATCTTATCTCAGGGGGAACGGGGTATGTCCCCGAAGATGGTCTCACGGGCTCTCAGCTGTTCGGCAACCACGAAGGGCTGACTTACAAGTGAGTGAGGCAAGACATTGTTTTTATAAGTTGTACTTCAATGTTTGGTTGTTAACTTGTTATGTAGTGATTTCGTGATGCTCCCAGGCTATATAGATTTTAATGCTTCAGAAGTGGTAAGAGATCAGGCATATTCACTGCATGAATTTAGTTACTGATGGTTTATAGAGTGTTTAACCTGGTTCTTGAGGGGAGAAGCTGTTGTTGGTTGTGGTTTAGTTGATAATACATACATGTAAAGCACAAGAAATTGACATGTATTTTCATAGCATACAGACTGTTAGAAACGGCGAAAAGAATACACGTCTTTCTTGCCTAGCTTGAGTTGATCACTTTTTTTTAAAATCATTTCCTGATCAGTTCGATCAGTTTCGTCAAAAGCAGGATGGGATAACAAAACTTATTTGAACAATTTAACATCTCCGATACTAAGCACTGTGTTCTTGCCCAGTTTTATAGAGTACAATTAATACAGTACCAACTACTACACAGTTTATATCCCACCTTGCCTATTTCTGAGAGTGCTACATCCAGTTTTAGTTTTGGTTGTTTAAAAATCAGGAATTTGTGTGTGCGTGTGTGTTGTGATAGGGGTTGATTCTTGTGCCAATTGCAAGGGGTATGGAGTTTAAAGTGTAGCTACTGTATTTAACTAGTTTCAGGTATAACCCGGCTTTGGGCGGTAATGAATCAGTATATTTACACCTCACAATTAGTTATCACTAAATAGGGTCAGAGTATGTATTTAGAGGCAGTGCGTGTTAATGAGCGACAATAGATATAAAGGAATTGGAATAGTTTCTGTCACGATTCTATAAAAAAAATTGATAATTTTTTTAGAAAAGGCCAAAGGAACACCCTATGTGTGTGTGTGTGTGTGTGTGTGTGTGTGTGTGTGTGTGTGTGTGTGACAGGCGCTGCAAAAACCAGGAATTTTGTCAAAAGTGTCAAAGCTAGAATACATTGAAAATACTGATATTGCTTATCATTTTGCCAACTTTCAGAGCTTAAAACATTTGTTTCACATAAAGCGTGCCGCGCCATTGAAAGAAAAATCTTTTTTTCTTTCTTTTTTTTTCCTTCTCTGTGAATATGAAAATTAGCAATATATAAAGTATGGGAATCTCGCGGGAACAATACGGAAGTTTTCAGTGTTTTCAGATTCTGCAAAAAGTTAGTTCCTACAAATAACAGAACCCTAGGTAAATTTCTCACTATTATTCAAGTGATTCTTACTGTACTTTTGGAAAGCCTATTCTTCTTATAAGTGACGCACCAGACCCTGCGCCATCTTTTTTTTATATTTTTGTTTTTAACTGAATACATTCAGTGTTACGTTCGTGGACTATTATACGGAATTCAATCGAAATACGTTGAAAATTGCATTTCACGACGTTCATCTCATTTCGTCCTATTTCTTTTTTAGGACGCTTTAAGTCACATTTTGAATGTCCACAGTTAGAAATTCTTTGTGCACTATGTTGTGTAGTTCAAGTAGAGTAATTTTCAGTATGTGTCAGGATTACATATTCCTGGATTTTGCAGAGCCTGTCCCACACACACACACATATATATATATATTCAGGATATTTTTGTTGTTGTTGTTTTGTTGTTTGTTGTTGTTGTTTTTTCAACAGGACTTGACCTCACCACTTACACGAACCATCACATTGAAGACTCCATTCATCAGTAGTCCCATGGATACTGTCACCGAGTCCCAGATGGCTATCGCCATGGCAGTGAGTCAAGTCACCTGTGATCATGTGATGTCATGTGATACCGTGTGTGTGTTTGTGTGTAGTTGAATGGAGGAATGGGAGTCATACACCATAACTGTGAGATAGAGAGACAGGCAGAAGAAGTTCGCAAAGTCAAGGCAAGTTAGAATAGAGTTACGTAGCCAGTATCTTGTAGATCCCACTAATTTATTGTGAAATTTTCTTGGCTTGAAACCTTTCCTGGTAGTTGATAGTCAAGCTAGCATTTTGTGCTTGCAATTACGTGACTGCTACACTCATTGACGTTTCATACTTGGTGTGTGTGGGGGGGGGGGGGGAAGTGCCATGGGATTTTCCCTTCTGCTAGCCACACCCACAGTTCTCCCCTAAACGTTGGGAAGTTGATATAATACAATAGCTAAAGTTGAATTCTGTGAATAGTAAGTGAGATTGTACAATCACACATGTGACCATACACCGATCAGTGTGGAGTATAGACCACCATGTACATTGAAGTCGTGTGGGTTTCAGAAGTAGGTGTGGCTAAGCGCAGCAGCGCCTCCCAACAACAGCAAAAAATATCTGTATGGCACCTGGTTTTTTAATGGTGAGTAACGGGTGAGAAGCTTTCTTCCTATGACTCCCTTGGATTCTGGGAGTGCTATGGCCACTCTCAAGGTGCTATCACAATTGCATCCTTGTGCTCCGGGGTGGTTATTTTGGCATGTGATGGTAGGGCTCGCCCATTTGAATAGGTGGAGACTCTTAGGAAATGCCCACGGACAATATTCAGCAATGCTGGACATCAGCAGGTAACTGTAGATGCTTAAAACTTTTCTCTTAGCTTTTGAATTTTCTTGGACAACCCTTGAATGTTGTGGAGGAGATGTGGAATGGGTTTGGCTACATGGAATGGGTGGGTCATGTGTTTTGTTCAAGGAGGAGCTGTTTCTTGTTCTCTGCTTGTAAATCGACACTAAGTAGGTGCAGCTAAAGTCTTGTTACAGTGATATTGATATATGGCTTCTCAGTACAATGTGTTACATTCCACAGCTTTTAAAGCAAAGTTAGGTGGCCATTACTATCACAGTTTTTATTGTCTGTCTTTGAGAGTACTGTGCACTACCATCAAGTGCCATTACCCCACAGTGATACTTGCTACTCAACTGTCTCCCTCAGCAACATAGCTTCTAAGGTTTCTTTATGACCACCATTGTGGCTTAGTCCAGGATTAGTTAAGTGGTTACAATTCAAGTTTGACCTAAATTTTGATTAGTGGTACATATGAAACATCACAGGAGTCAAGTCTTGATGCCTTATCTTCACTAATTCCATCACACTGACCCTCCCTGATTACCTCATTATTGCTACTCCTCTAGAGTCGGTCTTAGGAGTTAACAACATTTTATTAAATGTAAATCTTATATATTATATACATCATAGTGTTGTCCAGCTTACTGCTCATACTGTTATGACATATGAACAGTTCAATGAATATTAGTAACAAGTACAAGTGCCATCTAGGCCAGACAAAACTAGTCCGATATTTTATTAATTGACTTTCTCTGCAGAAATACAAGCAAGGTTTCATTCTGGATCCAGTTTGTATGAGTCCGGAGAATACTCTGAAGGACTTGTTGGAACTGAAACGAGCCTCTGGGTTCTCAGGGATTCCAATCACGGGTGAGTCTCTTCACAGTTCATTAGAATCACATCGGGATCCACACAAGACAACAATGTATTCATTCCGCCCATGTTTTCGTTACCGTGGCAATGAGTGGTTTGTTTGACAGCAAGGGTTTAATGTTAAGTACGTATGCCCTTCCTCCTGCGGTTCGACTCGTGTGAAATGGAGTGACTAGGTAGGTTAGCGGAGCGATGAAGTGTAGCTATCTGACGACATCTTTAGGGGTGAATTGTTAAACTATTTTTTGTGCAGTTCAAGGTTGATGAATCATTTAGTGAGCACGCATATAGGCCAAGAGGGAGTGGTTGATGTGAGGACGGGAAAAGTTCCACCATCTTGTGGGTGTGGTGCTAGGCCTGGCCTACAGTCTTATTTGATGCCCACTGGAATATTCCAAGCTCACTGTGATGCTCCTCAAGTCGAATGTGGACTGAGGGTGTGGCCAGTGCAGTAACTGGCAAGTGGGTATAGTAGGAAGCTATCTGAAGTGTAATAACTTAACAATTATTGGCCTCCGCAGCTATAGTGTACACAAGTATTGTGAACTATGTAACGATGATTGGGGGAGGAGGGGGTAGCTTTTTTTTTAATTTTATGCATTTGACCTACTGAGGCAGAAGGATGCCATTGAAGTAAGGCTGGAGGTAGCCTAATGGCTTCCCCGCTATTCTACAGGACCACTGTGTTGTGTAACAGTAATATGGCCTTTATAGAAATATTATGACAGGTGTAGTGTATTACCTGAGTGTGGGTCATAAATACTCTAATGTTAGTTGTAGTTATTTAAAACATATGAAATCACATACCCCTATAGGCAATGTACTTTGAAGGTTGACTTAATCTGCTGGAGAGATTATGTAACATGCTCGCCATCAACTGTGTGGTTTGTGAAAGAGTTAGTGAATTGTTATCTCGTGTTTTGAGGAGGTTTGTTGAGAAGGTTGAAAGTAACACCTTCATCTCTATCTATCTGGCACATGTTGTCCCTCCACATGTACCACTAGTGCAGCTGATGGTAGAGTGATTGAGTGTACGTATAGCTGGCTGCAGTCCACTTGCATCAGTGGAACTGACCCTTTTATCTCTTATGTTTGAAAGCTTATATCTTCGATGTTTTCTAAACCATACAAAGGAATGTGTATTTTCTTACGTAAATGTGTTGTTGTTTTTTTGTTATTTAGTTTATCAAAAGTACGACTAGTTTACCAACTGACATTGCTTTTAACTCATCCAGAAAGTTTACCTCTCACCCTCCATTGCTATGTTTGTTTAAGTGCTAATGCCAGGGTATTTTTAGAACCAAACTTGAGAGGGGGGGTCAAATCAACATTTTATAAATTTCAGAAAGGGTTTCTCATTTTCATGAAATTGATGAAAACTTTGTTACAAATGCCACCAAGAAGGTTATAATAGTGTTCCGGGAAGAGGGGCAATATGCCCCCCTAGAAAGGCTTGGGGGAAAAGAAAAAAACCCCTGCTAATAGTTTTGTTGTTACTTCTGTTGTTATTTTTTGTTGTTGTTTTTGTTAGACAATGGTAAGCTAGAGGCACCACTCAGAGGCATTGTCACTTCACGCGATGTGGACTTCCTGGGGGAGGAGTCACTGGACAAGCCACTCAGTGATGTAAGTGGGTGTAGTCAGATCACATGATGTCATGTGATGTGTCCTTGTTGTGTAGTTGATGACCCCTCGTGAGCACCTGGTAGTGGCACAATATGGATGCACTTTGGAAGAGGCTAATCAAATACTACAGAGCAAGAAGAAAGGCAAGTGTACTTGTCCTTAACTAACAGCCAGTTATTCTGTATGGATCTACAGTTACTGTATACCTTCGATCAGTTGCCACTCACGACTAGTGGCCGCTTCCTTGGTACTGTACCCGGTGTAAATAATTGCCGCTTCAAATGAAGCACTAAAGGTGCGAACCCTCAGAGCTACTGGCACTAGCTAGCTATTACAAAATCATCTCAGACAGAAGAAAATGTATTGGCTATTCTTATCAGGCGTCAATATAACTTGAGCAATGTAAATGGTACATGTAAACACTGTCTCATAAGAATAGAAGCTGAACTGGCCAGAGACACTCACCGGTCTTATTTTCAACGCAGAAGTCCACTCCCAGCACTCTGCTAACTTAGCATTAAGTAAAACTACCGCGGGCAGCAAGAAATTATTTGCTCACGTGATTAAGACGTGACGTTAGAGGAGTTACCCACAAAACCTGGTACCTACGCAGAGCTGAAGTTTCGTGTTATTCAAAAGCATAGCACAATGAATGGTTTTAACTCTTCGTTCTGAGTAAGTTCATACCTAAATCAACGGTTAATCGTTGGTAATCTCCAAAATCAGAGCGAGACAGACAAACAGACAAGACGACTACTATAACCCTCTCGCGCATGTGCACTGACCACTCAGAATACCGGAGACAAGATCATAAGTCAGTTTACTACAGCTTTTTTTTTTTTTTTTTTTTTTTGTTTGTTTGTTGGTTGGTTTGTATTTTTTTAGATATGCTTTAAATTGACTAGGTAGTATTATGTACTTTAGAGGACGACCAATTCAGTAAAAGATTCCTTTTCCAGCCATAAAACTGGTGTTTTGCAGTAACTCCCATAGTAGGTCAAGCAATCTATTTATACCTCTCCAATGAACCCCACTCATGAATAGTGGCCTCCTTTTGCAGTGAACTGGAAAATAAATTTAGTAACTACACCGCTGTCATCACAATGACTTTCATTGGTGGCTGTAAGGGTTGTATATAACAATGACTTGGGTCGTAGTCATACACATGATCACTAGTTGTTCAGATGTTATGTGTCTATATCTGCATTGAATGAAGAAGTTCACCTGGTTCTCTACTTGTTAGGTAAACTACCTATTGTGAATGAGAAAGATGAGCTAGTGGCACTCATTGCCCGAACTGATCTCAAGAAGAACCGAGAGTTTCCTCTGGCCTCTAAAGATAAGAAGAAGCAGCTGCTTGTGGGAGCTTCTGTCGGCACTCACGATGAAGACTGGGAGAGACTGACTGCTCTTATTGCCGCTGGACTAGATGTGGTGGTGCTGGTATGTGAGAGAATCTAAACTAGACCGGTTGTGTGTATATGTGTGTTAGTGTGCAGTAAATGTGTGTGTGATGAATATTTAATGTCAGTCAGGTACATGTGTGAAAAGTATTGTGTGTGTATGTGTGTGTCAATGTGTGTATGGTAAGGTTACACCACAGCATGAAGGTTGGTACAGGATTTACACAACCAAGGACCAAGGGCTCGAGGATAGTGGAAACCCTGTACCGACCAAACACGGCGTGACACAACTGACTTGTACCACGGCTCTAGGCTATAGGAAACACATAAAAACTATTTTTGCTTGGACGGTTCACTTATTCACCTCCTAGGAGGTGGGTATGAAATATATTCACTGCAAATTGGGTAATCTGATTGGACGGTTTGAACGTACAGTGGTGGTACAAGTATGTATATAGGTGTGTAGGTATGGTTACCTTCAACAGGAGCTTCTTGTCCACATAACTGGAAGTGCTTGTGGTTCTTTTCTGACTCTCTTTCCTTTAGTTTTATTTGGTAGTGTGTGAATTGCAATATATGTTGGCTGTGACGGTATTTACTACTAGCTGTAGTAAATATCTCACCTGGATCTAGCCCAGCTGCATCTGAGATATTTCACAGAGAGCTCTATTTGGAGTGATTTTTACTAAATCTTGTGGCTAGGGTTACATGAGCGAGTAAGTGTGTGTGAATGGGTATGTATGTGTGTATGGTATATTTACCTTCAACAGAAATTACTGCTGCCCATCCACATATCATGTAGCTAGTATTTGAGGTGTGTGTGTATGTGTGTGTGTGTGTGTGTTCACAGGATTCGTCCCAGGGTAACTCTATCTTTCAGTTAGACATGATCAGACGCATCAAGGAGACACACCCTCGCCTCCAGGTGATTGGGGGCAACGTGGTGACAGCTCAGCAGGCCAAGAACCTGGTGGATGCCGGAGTCGATGCTCTGCGAGTGGGAATGGGGGCTGGCTCGATCTGCATCACTCAGGTGAGCAAGGCGTATACTCGGTAAGGTGTGGCCTTTTCACTCGGGTGAGCAAGTCGTATACTCGGTAAGGTGTGGCCTTTTCACTCGGGTGAGCAAGGCGTATACTCGGTAAGGTGTGGCCTTTTCACTCGGGTGAGCAAGTCGTATACTCGGTAAGGTGTGGCCTTTTCACTCGGGTGAGCAAGGCGTATACTCGGTAAGGTGTGGCCTTTTCACTCGGGTGAGCAAGTTGTACAATTGGTAAGGTGTGGCCTTTTGAAGATGGATTTGTCGTAATTTAGCCAGTAAGGTTGCGCCGTGAACTTTGCGCTCTTTGAAGTAAGCCAGTCATGTGAGAAGCCATGCCCAGACACTAATTGTGAAATTTAATATGGACTGTTGTTAGTGAGGCTTCAGATGATGAAATGATAATTCATTATGGATTGTGAAGGTGATTTTTAGTGGGAAAATGTGCCAAAATACTACGCTGATGTAATGCATGCACCATTAACTGCACACAGGGTTGCCCTCACTGGTCCCCTGTGTTCACAGAGTCTCCTGTGTTCACAGAGTCCCCTGTGTTCACAGAGTCTCCTGTGTTCACAGAGTCCCCTGTGTTCAGAGTCCCCTGTGTTCACAGAGTCCCCCGTGTTCACAGAGTCTCCCGTGTTCACAGAGTCTCCCGTGTTCACAGAGTCTCCCGTGTTCACAGAGTCCCCCGTGTTCACAGAGTCCCCCGTGTTCACAGAGTCTCCTGTGTTCACAGAGTCTCCTGTGTTCAGAGTCCCCTGTGTTCACAGAGTCCCCCGTGTTCACAGAGTCCCCCGTGTTCACAGAGTCTCCCGTGTTCACAGAGT
>WLWD01000777.1_pt1 | contig 97330 bp, 47 predicted proteins | sample 6712731 | NCBI WGS metagenome assembly WLWD01 (sample SAMN12718690, study PRJNA576275) | sponge metagenome | isolation source: marine sponge | host: Mycale hentscheli | place: New Zealand: South Island, Marlborough, Capsize Point | collected 2014-11-01
GTAAGAATGGCGGTAAAAATGTTTAAAAAGTGCGTTAAATATGACTAAAGTGCGCGTAGTGCGCGAATATCGCATTCATTAAACTCGCACTTTTAATCGCGAGGCGGGTCTGTCTAATGCAATTGATCCTAGCTGTTTTCGCCATGTTACGGTCTTTAGTTAGTCCCCGTAACGATAGCGTCAGTAGGGTCGTTACAGCCATGTTACCAAAATGGTCGGTACGCCATATTTCCCCAATTCCCCTGCGTTTTGAAAGCACAACCAGTTTCCGTGGGCGTAAACTACCCGTAACAGTCCAGAACGTCATCGTGTCGACCCCCGATTTTTGGCTGTGTACCGTAGGCCATTGTCTGCCGTTGTCTCTCTCACGCTAGCCATGGGGCCTTAACTTGTGCGCTGTGGGAAGAGGGTCCTTCTAGTCAAGGCCATTTACGTGAGAATTTACACTTGAAAAATGACTCTGGCTATGGTATTAATGAATATATATACTTTAGTTAGTTAAGTTTCGTCCCAGTAGCATATTATTTGCTTTTGGATATAACCTAGCTACTCCTTTGTTGTATAAAAAAACAACAACATACGTTTCCCACTATACAAATATACATTGCCACATGTTTCATATTAAGTTGTGGATCATATTCGCCGGACCAAAGCAAATCTGCATCTGCCACTCCTGCTTATGAAGCATTTACCACCAAAGAAAATTCAACCTTTTCGGCTTCTTCTGTAAATAATTTACTGTTTAATAATATATGAACACAGTATAATGACTACAGAATCATATCTGTACCTTCATGTCTGTTCTGCAAATAACCTATATAATATAATATCTATTATACACACATCTCTTTGTCAGCTTTATCATTACATTCTCCACTCTGCATATTTGAAATTAGTAATTTTTTACATTTTATACCAGAATCATGATATTGTCACTAACGGAGGTGTGCAAGCAAGTGGAGTAAGTACTCAGAGGCCAAGTCTAACTTCACGTACAATAACTCTGACAGTTACTGTTGAGGGAGAAGGTGCCATCATAAACAATGTCAAATGTACCAGGCTGGAGGTGGAAGAGGATGATGATGAAGATAAAATAGGCCACTACTTCACAGAAGCTGAAAAAGCACAGGCTGAAGCTCAATTCAAAGATAATGAAACAGATGTGTCTACCAGTGCTAAATATTTGATATATCTTTTTATAACTGAATGCTGAATATATACTTGATTTTTTCTATTTTTCTATTTTCGTGAAAATGCTTTTTTTTTTACATGTTTGTCTTTATCAGATGTACTACTTTTTTTGCATTTGTATTGTGTAAATTCTTACAAATTTTTATACGTGCACATTTAATTGGATCAATATAATGTTTTCATCCATTTTATTAAATTAACACTCTTATTGATACATATCGGCTGATTGCATGCAGGTGGGGTTCAGAGGGTTATTGGTTACCCCCCCCCCCATCCCTTTACATTCATAAGGCTAAGGGGGGAATGGGAGTTGAATGGTGGTGGTGCACTGGCACCAAATCTTATCTACCTTATGTGGTTTGCAAACCACACGGGTGTTATTATAGACACTAAAATATGATTTTAAAAAAATATGATTTAAATGCAGCTGCATTATCAGAAGCTTAGCTTGGCAAGCATTTTCATACTAGCTAAAATGGAGAGGCAAACGTCATCTCAGTAATTTTCTTCTTATTTAGTAAAAGGAAAATTAACAGTAGATGAGAACAGAGATTGTAAGTCAAGTATAATCGCTTGCTGAATGAGGTCTTTGCTGTGTCGATTTACTGGACACCAGTAGTGCAAATATCAAAATGAGGAGAAACATTCTCACCCTAGTAATTTACGGAGTGTCATCTTGTCTGCAAGTGTTTTCAGAAGACTTTTGAATTGCCCTGCTGCTATGATAATTGGTAGAAATATGTTCCAAGAAAGTTTATTGAAGAATTGTAGTGTTCTACTATCTATTTTCACACGATTCAATCGGTGATTTCTAGTTTGACATCAGAAATATTCTTGACTCCTTTAATAAATTGTGCATTTTGTGGGCCTTGCTCTCTTTTTCTGTCTTTAGAAAAGTGTAAAGATAAGGGTCATTTAAGCCATTTTCCAATTGGATTAAAACCACAGCAGTGTCTTCTGGATCATGTTAAGCTGAAATATGAACATGACTGCCTAGAACTCTGAAATCTGAGGAGTGGTATTATAACCCTCAGCACGCATGCGCGATAAGGTTGTAGTGTATTAGTCTTGTCTGTTTGTCTGTCTATATGTCTGTCTGTCTGTCTGTCATGCTCTGATTTTGTTACAGACAATTCACTTTTGATTTAGGTACAAACTTACTCAGGACTAAGATTTAGGACATTGTATTGTGCTACTTTTTTTAATTTTGGTAACCTGGGTGGTGCCAACAGACAAGGTCTACCTTGGCATCAGAAGGAAGGGAAGCCATCTCCAACAATTATTGGGTAAAAGATAGCGTGCATAGTGAAATAGCAAAATTTTGCTGAAATCTGTTTAGCACCAATTAATGCACATTAGAATACAAGTTGCTAGGAATATAATGTTCATTGTACCAATAATGGCCTATAGATGTAAATATTTCATAGCAACTATTGTCCATTACTGTGCCTTTTAAAACAACTTCACTCACACACACAAACACATGTAGGTACATTTCCAAAAATGGTCACTATCATTGTAGTATACAAAACTAGTGGTCTTCTTAAATGGACAGAACTTACGCTGTCTCTCTTGTACTACTGTCTAATTGTGTCTGGCCATTTCCCACATGCTCCAAAAGGTTGCTCTGGCTTGTTCTGATGTTGTCTGTCATAGGCTTATACTTTTTTAATGAAAGACCTTCTTGGTATTCATTTGAGCCGTACGTAGTCTTGCTTAAGTGTTCGCGGATCAGAAGGTTTCCATACATTTTTCCATTTGCCTCAAACCGTGTGGGTAGATCACTTTCTTCATAACAATTAGTGGAATAGTCTTCTTGTTTCTTATGGTAGCGTGTAATAATAGTAATAGTATAAGTGAAATCACTCCTCCAAACATTGCTACTAGTGCTAGTGATACAACTATTGCAGCTATGTGCCTGTTTTGTAAGCCTGAATCCATTAAACCACTCTCTTTCGGTTTTTTCATCGCCAGGCCGGGAGTAAAATCTCCCTCTTTTGTAGAGGTTAAGTCATCTGTGATCAGCTGAGAGGTTGATGTATCTGTTGTTATCAGCTGGGAGGTTGATGTATCTGTTGTTATCAGCTTGGAGGTTGACCCTTCTGTTGATATTATCAGCTGTGTAGTTGGCTCCTCTGTGGTTGTAATAACAGGTGTGGTCTCTGTTTCTGTTGATATGGAAACAAATTAAATGTGCTTTTGTGGATAAGTTAATCTTGAAAAATAACAGTTCTTGATCTATAGACAAATCTATGCCTTAAATTATTGACTGTTCAAGAGATTGCCTTTATTAATGCTAGGAATTATATAGTATTATTGTCTCGAGCACTAACATAACTGTAAGCTGCCTCTTCTTCTCAATATGTATTACAAATCAATATCTATTATGAATACTGCACTTATTGTTCAACAAAAACCACAAGACATGATGATGGAAGAGGCTGGTAATCATTTCTCCCAAACTATATCAAATACTAGTTAGTAACACTTACTTTACGTCAGTGTTTAGCACCTCATTACCAAAACCACGTGCTACTGAGATGAGTTAGTTGAAAATAACAAGAACAACAACTACAAACATCATAGCGATCTAAATGAGTAAAATGCTTTGTAATTTAAACCACAACAAACAGACTGACATCTGAAACAATTATCTATGCAACACACATTCGAATTCTAACACAAATAATGCACAGCTATCTGACATCATCACCAATCTCTTAGTAAAGACACATTATTGGAAGTGTTATAAAGAAGAAACCAAAGAGAGACCAGCTGAGCCGTGTAGCTTTATTTGTTAACCCTGCGTCTGCTGGTAACGTGAAAGTAGCATTTGGTGAATCATCTGTTGTTTTTGTTGTGATGATGACTGCTAAAGAAAATAACAACAATAATATATGCTTAGCAAGTGGAGGAAATTTTTTATTAAATTACCTGTACTTTTTAATGTGGTTGAATGTGAGTCTGGCAGGAAACAAAATTAAAAGAAAATGTTATGTCATCATGTTATAACCCTCTCACTGGTAGACGTGCCATTTTTAATTTTTAACTTTTTGGGCAATGCTTACTTAAATAATGCTCAGCCAAATCAATTATTTCTTTTCTTTTAATCAATAGTAGAAATCATACTGGTGAGAGGGCTATTTTAATAACAATGGCAGAATGAAATTATAGAATAAAGATTTCAAATATATGAACTAATTAAGGGTGCCCTGCCACCGGAAACCCAGGCCCGTAACCGCAAATTGACTGTTTATGCTATGTCGTTATATTTCTTTTTCTGTGTACTGTGGGCTTACTTTGTTGTTACAGATGGAATGAGCACCAGAGGTAGCTAGCGGGCTTCTTCGCAACATTACAGAGCCATATTTCTAATATCTATTCTCTTTTTTTGTAAATAGCTAGTAAAATTTTCGTGCCGTTTTACTCCTCCTGTGTTATTCTAAAAAAATCTCTCTGTAACTTTATTCTAAGGGGGGTATGCTGCTTGTGCGCAAAATTTGGATTCAATTCAATGATACAATTCCACGAAATATCGATTTATATTTTCAAGTTCACTAAAGATTCGCTATTTTACCCCGCCCCCCATAACGTTGAGCTTCGCGAACGCCCAATTTATTGGTAAGAGCATAATCAATTGACTTGTGGTAGCTCTAAAAAGAGCCCATTTGTAAACAAAAATAAGAAATACAATAATGAGCCGTGAGATGGCCGTTTGTAACTTTGCAAAAGGTTAGTCCCCAGAGCAGAAGTGACGGCGTATTCCCAATGTTGCTTGGAGTTGGTTGCTCACTAGTGAGAGTGGGGTAGTTCAGCACAAATTTCAGACTTGTAGGTGATATGGCTGAAGAATATAGCGGTAGCAAACCCCCCCTTCCCTCTTCTAACATTCCAGATCCCGTGTTTTTAAAAAGCAATGTGTAGACTTATTGCATACAACGTACAATCTCAAATCAGTATTACATACTGCTTCATAAGTTTTCAAGACTTGGTAGTAGTGCTATTATATATTTTTTCTAACCTGCTGCAACCACGAAAACAGCTCTTAACCGTGGTGGATCACATTCCTCACTGCCATATGGAAAGCCTAGAAATAGGTAATAGCAATATAATCGAAAGTGCTAAGTTCATTAGGGTTATGTTTACCTGCTATGTAATAAGTGACACCTGGATCATAGGAGTCTACAGCTCCTAGGATACCATCTGGAATGGAGATACGGAAACTACCACCGAAGTCTGGTATACAGGGAACTATTACGCGTCTGGCATTGTTTTGGGAACAGGTAATTGGTGGCACCTCGCAGGCACATGCGTCGTATTGTTCTTGGTGGATCTGAGAAACCAAACATAGTCAATCAGAAGATCAATTAATACTGTTCTTTGTGTTGAAGCTGGGGAAATAGCACTCCTTACAATTGTCTAAAATATGATTTGACCTATTGCTGGTTGTACTTTGATACTCCAGTTAACTGACCAATCATTGCTAATCCCTGAGCTAATTATCAGTCAATGAACAAATAAAAGGGTAGTGTTGGACATAAACATTTAAAAATTTGGAATATTATTATCTTGAGAAATGGAGCTCTGCTACCTGTTGATTATTTGACCCTCTGGCACTCTCTTCATGATTCAGGTACTACCTGAATTCTTTATACATCACAATTGTCCAGATGATTATTAAAAAATTACTCTTTGCTCACCATTTAAAATAGCTTTTTCCCCTCTGAACTTACCAGTACATATATGTTTAAACCACCACAGTCTGTGATTGCAATAGCATCTCCAGTCCTCACCACCAACGGATCGCTGGATAATTTGCACAAGTAACCAACACAACAAATATAACAGAAGAACAACTATGAAAAGCAGAAGATGCAGCTACTGTTGAGTCAGTCTAGTTACCAAATCTAAAAACCTAGACTGTAACTGCAGGTTATCCTTAAGATGCTATGCTATCCACGACCATATACCTTATCGAATTATTGGCTAGTCCTTGGCTGGTCCACTGCAGAGTATGAACACTAGCTATAGATTCGTGAAATGTTAGAGAAGATACCAATAGAGCGAGCACCAACATCTTCTCTCAAATTCAGCGTAGAGCGCAAATAACGGAACAAACTTAACAACTTCCCCTACCCGGTCTCAGAGCCCCTCCCACATCTACTTTGCCATTTTCACTATTATGCTTTTTGGCATTGCTGCATTTATGCACCTATTACGCCCTAAATTATGTCAATTAATGCTGCATATACACTAGTATTATTTTGTGTATCACATATAAAAGACAAACAAAACAAGCAAGTTGATAAATACTTTAGCTACTATCAAACAATTCTCAATCGTTGTTGCAGCATAGTCTGGCGCAGCCAGACCCTTTACCTAACCGCATCGAAGATTCCTGGAAACCTTGGATGGGAAGTATGAGTTGCTAAACACTGATGTAAAGTAAGTGTTACTAACTAGTATTTGGTTTCATTTACTGACCAGACTGGACCTGATTACTGACCAACAAACGAACGGACAGAAGGGCTCCTCTATCTAAAAACAAATGCACTTCACAAGGCAAGATATAGATTACAATTTAACTGATGCAAATAACTTCAAGTGTTACTGCAAGAGGTAACAGCCAACCTATGCCTGATTCTAGCTCTACTACAGTCATTTTGGGGTGATATTTTTTTTAAATAACACAACTTATCAATAGCTTGTATGTATGTTTTAGTTAAAATACACATATTTTGTAATAAATTTGGTTGTGTGTAAATACTTTGTATGCATATCATTGAAATCCTAAATGTTTCTTCCATTAAAAAAAAAACAACAACTAGAAATCATTTTATGATACCTTTATTGTACTTGGTCATTTTTCTTTTAGCTAAGTCCTTTTTTTTTTTGAAGAAACAATACATAAGAATAAATGAGAATGAAAACATACTTTCCCAGATAAAAAAATACTGTAAGAAAGAGGGGGTACGAAGTCTTTTGACTCGCCTGGACTGTTTATTTTGTGTTAGCATCACCAACTTATTATCAAACCTAAACTCTTCCTGAATAATGGTCATTCTGCTGAAGAATAATTTAACGCTAATTAGATCATAAATGGATTGTATTGTTTCTACTTAAAACTCCTGTTATGTATAAATTTATCTTCATTTCTTGTGAGCTGCTTAATAATTGAATTACAATTAAAATAAATACTTCATTACTCAATTTCATTGCCCATGATTATTTTGTTTATGCTATTTTTGCCACTTCAGCTTTATAGATGAAAGAAAATATGTTCTATTAATTATCCTAGTATAGTTAACCCCAGACCAATTAGCTACCTACTCAGCCATGTGGTCACTATTAAACCACAGAAATACTACTGACGTATTGCATACAACACAGGAATATCATCAAATTATAATAGCTCTACTTCTGAATGACAACAAGAAGGGATAACACATGTAATGACCTATTGGGTGCAAATAAATGAAAACTGACACTTTAAGTCCATTTAAAAGTATTTAGTTATCATATGATACTTATATATATATATATATAGCAATTGCCAATTTCTTTTGAACTAGTCAATCAGTAACTTACTATATATTTATATGTATTATATAAACTAAGTTAATAATGTGTTTGGTACCAATGGTTTTGGCTCACCATAAGACTGTATAAATATGTGGTGATACTTATCTTACTGGGATTGTGAAAAACAACAACAAAAACAGGTATGACCTTAGTCTTATATAGCTACATACAGTTGGTCAGACTGGTTGGCTCCTCCATCTAGCAAACTGTTAACTACAATTATGAAGTTAGTTAGCATATTGTACTGCTATGTGCATGCAAGGGATTCCAAGGAGGTAACAAAGTCTTATTAAATTAAGTATTAGCTATAATGTTTGCGTGCATAGGTCCAACAGAATATTGGTTGGTGGAATTTACAAGTTTATGGATTATATAATCCACTAAGTTTCATTACCACTAAAGACTTCAAGGATGGAAAGAGATTCCAGTAGATACTGCAGTGCTTTCACTTTACCATTTGCAAGTATATTATTGGAATGAGTGGCAAAGAAAACTAGCTGGTATAAAATTTCACTAACTATCTTAGTATTATCTATTTACACATGTCTTGATTATAGGTTTAGGTGAGTACAAGTTAACAGAACAATTTTCAAGTCTTCACATACAGCCTGATGAGGTCAATTTGATATCCACTGCTTCTTTGGAAGATTTCATTGACAGTCTCAAAAATGGGATTTCGATTTCTAGTGTGGTGGATGTAACAAATTCAGAGACAAGGTCAATATTATGTAGCTATAAAATTAAGTCTCGTGGCTCAAACCTATTCTAATAAAATGCTATGTCTTATCTAACTCAAAAGTACGGCAATGAATTTATTATGGCATAAGTGTTGCCAGATTTATTTTATTTTACAAATTCTAAAATAATCTCTTGTTTAGGGAAAAGAATCATTCTCCAAGGCTGTGCACCATACTAATCAAACCAGTGATAAAATTTCACAAATAATGAGGGAAAGATAAGTGTTTATAGTAATTCATCCTTTAATATATTACAGACTTTAACTAGTGCGTATGCCAATTAAAGGTGCTTTCAGATAACTTGTTGAGTTTTGGCCCATCTAGCTTGCTGATACATAATGGCTGTGTTTCCCATAACCCCAAGAGTTAGGAACATTTACAGTTTTGGGCTCTAATGATATATAAGCCTCATGTAGTCAGAATTTTTCCATCTGAGGATTGTTCCTGCCCTTCATATGAGTACTTACTACCATCACATTGCTGTGAAGTGAAGTTTGGGGATTAACATTGCCGAAGAAAGAAAGCCATTAATATGACCCAGTTGTGATGGAATACACGTGCTAAGGGCTAGAAAAGATCAGGTCAGAAAAGACCTAGACAAGGTTTGAATGAATAATAAAAGTCAATGTAGCTTTAGCATAAAGTAAAGTGTAATAATTATCCAGGAGACTGTGATGTTGTAGCTGCACCAGATTCAATTTCTAGTTCACTTACTGATAATTTAACACAAGTATGTTATGGATGTCTGCAATATTATTGTTATATACTGATGATATTAATAATGATTTATTAGCTGCTATATCTTGACTGAGTTGTAATTATAGTTTAATTCCATTGCAGGATTTTAGACAGGAGTGCAGTGAGAAAACCCTATGAGGAAAACATTACCCACACTAAAAGTAAGTCCTCACTATTGAGCAACATGATATGCTGTTTGTTCATTTGTTTTTTGTCACAGACAAACTGTGTAGATAATGTGCAGGATGCTTGAATGATAACCGTGGAGCTTTGCATGTACTGTATGGACATAAAGAAATTTGGTGGACCAGGAAAATTGAAACAGAAGTGTATCTAAAGAAAGTGTATTATAGTCAGCTACAGAAACCACCTGAACTAGTAAGTTGGAATGTCTGATGATGTGCAGAATAGATAATATGGCTTCTCAATGATAAGCCATACTAGCTATTCTGACACCATTTTGTGTACAGAAAACACTTTTGAAGACTGGTATACAGCCAAAATTCTGAAATCGTCTCATTACATTCCACCTACTGCTATTGAAACTATACTGGTAACATTCTATCAGAACAATCTTCAATAAATATTATAATGTACATTGTGATATTTTGTGACTTAGGAATCTGCCCAAAGTAGTTATTTTCTTGGAGATAATGGATTAATCAATTAGATGATGTTTTACAACAGTACTCACATGTAAGGCATTCTATACTTGGTGATGGAAATTGTTTGTTTTGAAGCTTCTCTTATATTTCATCTTGATATACATAAACTGCTGGTGGAGTTTATAGGACTCATGTGTAGCCTTTTTTGAGCATATGTCATCCATTATCTATGAAGATCACATTGACAAGATGAGAAATAATTATGTTTGGGGGACACTTGTAGAAGTATTTGCACTGGTTCTCTATTTTTCCATTCCTGTGTCTGTTGTTATGGAGAGAAGTAATCGCGAATATTATTGGCGAAGTATGGCATGTCACAAACTCCACGTGAAAATTTAATTTTTCCAACTGATTTTCATGCCACTCTAATGATTTGGATCATTTATAGAAATATGTCATGTGAACAGAAATCATATGATGTAGTAATCAATGCAGTGGACAGTTCTCTTCCAAAGACTCTACCTTACAATAGTACTGCTTCTTCATCTCATGCCGTAAACTCTATTTGATTTTTTTATTGTTCCAATACTTTGAAATATTTGGCTTTGAATTCTACAATAATTTTAATGATTTTACTGTAACGCTAGACACTACATGAACAAAAAAAACAAAACAGCTCCTCATAATCAGTGGTATAAATTGTTTACACTTCAGCAGCTGCCTAATTTGATTTGGGGTTTGGAATTGAAATAGTCTTCTTTTTTCTTCCAATTTAAAGGCACACTGCTTGAAGAGTGATGTTTTACTAAATTTGTAGATCATAAGTTTGCAACACTGTTTATAGTAAACTATCAGTATGCTTCTGGTTTACTATGCTAGTATTCCAGGTTCACCATATACAGTAAGCTTACACAAAGTAGATTGTCAGTACACCATCAGTATATATATATATATATATATATATACAGTAGACTGACAATAATCAAGCAGTGGGTGACTCCAAGCTAAATGCACAAGTACATTTTGGCCTCAGCAGAACATCTTAATATAGTATACTTTGCACATTAAAAACTGATAATCTAAAATACGGCTTAAATTCACAAGCGATAAGACTAGAGAGTGTTAAACATCACCTAAGCTAATATGTTTATGAAATAACAGCTTTCAATATTTTCTCTCAACAGCATTGTTGGTACAGAGTATTGTTTCAGAACCACGGTTGAGAGGAGCCACATTACATTTTTGAAATTTTAGGGGAAGTTTTCATTTCCATAAAATTGGTGAAAGTTTTGTAGCAAATGTAATAACCCTGAAGATCTAATAATTTCAAAATTTCAGAGGTACCAAAACAAGTTCAGGTGGGGGGGGGGGGGGGGGGGGGGGAACAAACCACCTAACAGTACGGTCTTAACATTGCCCCCCCCCCCCACGCCAACATTTTCATCTTCTTAATTACTCCACTGCTGTGCACAAATGTTCAGAATGATCACAGGGGATAAGATACATATGACCTTTACAGAAATAAATAGGAACACTTGAAAGCTTCATTGTGTAAGTGTAAACAAATAATTACTATGCAGATATAGATAGCTAAATAAATTATTTTTTAATGTTTAGGATGTTTGATTAAATGTCAATTTATATCTCCAATTAATAATTGCATGACTCAAGGAGATTAAGTTAAAATTACAGTTGCTTAGTTTTAGTTTATTCATCCATTCTACTTGTAGTTTTTGTTTCAATGGGATTGGCTGTCTTCTACATATACAGGTCTTTGGTTTAAGTTTTAGTTAACTAAAAATGACACTACTGTGAGGTATTGTTATTGTTTGTAACTTTTCAATAAGTGAATTTTGTTTAGTTACTGCAATAAGCTTACTCCAATAGTTTACAATATTAGAGGATCTGTGCAAATGATTGATTGGGTTAAACCTAGAGTTACTATTATGGCCACCATACAGATCTTAGACACTGAAAGATAGGCCAGACTATTGAATGTCAACTATCAAATAGTGATTCTGAGTTAACCAATTTATTCACTCTCAAAGATTATATTAAAATATAGCTATTGCTAATTATTTTCTTGGAGTTATATTACCCTAGAACAGTGCGTCTTTTATTTTTTTACTCAGAAGCATCAGGCTGCTTGATGTTCATTGCATTGTGATGACAAACTTGACAAAGACTACCAACCACTCTCAGTATGGACTCTAAACCAATAAAGGCATCTGTCAAAGGCAATTCCAGTTACACTCAAGATTAATTATTTATTGCTCACACTATCATGAGAACTATGTGATGATTAAGCATGGCAAAGGACATAAATGATAGGGAAGGAAGTGAAATATACCACACTAACCCTCCTACCACATAGAAAATTTAGGATAGCCCCCAAGTGTAGTACTTGTAGAGAGGTCATTTCCTTACCTGCTTCTTGTGACAGCATCATTATGGAGTGTGATTACTCATTGCTGCCATGGAAATCACACATACCTATAAAACCGTATCGCAAACATCAGCGTAACGCTAACTACGCAAGGTAAGTCGGTCAGTAATCGGTCCGGTCCAGTCAGTACTTGAGACCCTACCGGGAAGTATCGGGTGAAACTGGAATCTTTCCTGGCCCATGCGCGTAGACGGGTCGTCCCACCCCCCCAAAAGTGCCTATTAAAGCCACACCTCTCTCCGACCTAGTCTTGCCACCCAAGCAGTGAGCTCCATTTTGCTTTCTGGGAAGCAAGCCTTACAGACCGTGGGCCTTGAGCTGTTGTAGCTGTGATCGAGCTTCCGACGTCGCTGGACAGGTTAGGGAAGCATTTAGTGTTGCTCAGACTTCCCATTATAATACTCTATTCAGAGCTGGGGTGACTGGTGTTTCAGTGAGCATAGGCATGTCAGCATGTGTTGGAAGAAGCTGCTGATGATACTGGCTTAACTGTGTCACAAGTAGTAGTAAGTTATGAAGATATCGCTTAGTAAGAATGGCAATATTATTTATTTGGTCTAGAATTGTGTAAGGAGAAATAGTAGAAGATAAAGCATACCAGAAACACTGAATCAGTGAAGACTTTTCAAGATATCTTTGACGTCCTGGCAGAATTTTCAACAGGAATAGGCAGTTAGATGAATTGATATGTAATAGTACAATCTAAGGTTTTCTTTAATGATTCAATCATAGCAACTTTTTCTCGTTCAACAAAAAATATTATTAATTAAAACTTAACCCGATGTTTTGACCGATGTTTTGACTTCTTGCCAAAGTCCTCTTAAGGGTCAACTGAGGTCGAACTCTCCATGGTGATATAATAACACAATTTAAACAGCAATATTTCTGGAGGGTACACTTACTGTTTATTATATCCTGGAGGGTGATTTGCATGCAGCATGGACAGCCAGCATCCTGGAAGCTCTAAACCTATGTCTCTGTTAGCATGGACAGCCAGCATCCTGTGTTCGGGTCGTGCCACCACATCCGAAGGCCAGACTCTTAGAAGACTCACTATTGAATTCTCACACCTCACTTTACCCATCTCATTAACAATATTCATAGTTTGTACCCACTGACTTTACATATGTCATAGTTATTTGCATAATAAGTTGCATGTTTCACCTAACCAATATCATTAGTTCTTAATCATATTTCATAGCCATATGCACCCACTGACTTTGTATCACAAGTCATCCACATATAAGTCTTGTAAGTTGTATACCTGAATTTGCCAAAAATATTCGATACTGAATCAGCATCGAATTACTTATGGGGATGTAACCATGGTCGTTATCGGTCCCTGGTTCGAGGTGTAAATACGGGGCTGTTTACGGTAGTCAAATGTCGTACCGTTTTAAGTGCAGCCGAGATTGGTACAGGCATGTAAGAAAATTAACAGTACCGTTACAAGGTTGTATCTAAGATAGCGAGCAAGAAAATGGCCGAGAAAGAAGCAGTTTTGTACTGCTAAGGAAAACAAACTAGGTAAAACCCTGCATTTAGGCTTGGATTTGTCTAGATCTAATGACACAGAGACAAGTGATGAGACTGAACTTGTTAAAATTAAGTCTTATGAGGTGAAAGATGGGTGGATACATTCCAGGTAAATTGCCATTTCCCTTTGATCATATTTATAAGATGTCAAATCAGTACCATAATGTCATTGTCCGTTAATTTGACCTTTTTATTTATTTAGAGTATTACTGCACAGTATGTGACTATCATTTCAACTTCAAGTTCAAATTCGAAAGGCATTGACGATGTGAAGATCATATCATGTTTGAGAGGTGTACAATGTCAGTAGATAACAATTTGGACAGTATCTTTCCAATCGATGATGTATATGATAATGCACAGGTAAATAATGTTATTTGATAGTTTTGTAATAAAAAATACATAATAAAAAAATTCAGGACTTTCAAGATGATGACGTAATGGAAGATAGTAATGAAAGTGATGAGGAAGATTTTTGTGGTAATAAATAACTCTAATTCTACAGTTTTAGCTGTTACCTGATTAGTTGTTCATGTTTGATTTGTAATTTTTGTTCTACAGACTTGGCAGTACAATCCATTTTGAATGACCTTAACGATTATTCTCCCTTTCCAAGCAAATTGTTTGCTTCACTATATTACTTACTACATAGTCCAAAGCCTATGGTTTGTCATACTTGGCCACATTTCATGAACTTTTTTCAATTGTAGTATTTTATTAGGGTGAATCAAATTTGAAGTTCATTTGGTTTACTCTAAAGCAACAAACAGATAATATTCCTAGTCTATCTACAGTAAAAAAATTTGCATTGCCAGGTATTATGTCGCCAAATAAAGTAAGTATGTGACAGCTAGCCAATCAACAACAACAAAACAAAAATACCTGTATTCTTTGTCTGTCTTTTTTTTTTTTTTTTTGCTGTATGTAACACGTTACAGCCGAAGGAATTCCTTTCTACGTGAATACTGTCACGTCAGCAGTTCGACGATGTATGGGGAATCCATACTCTGCTGTAGAATTGAAGAGATATCCTGTTGTACCTGATGGAACATTCAGGTATTGATGAGGACAGGTATGATTTGATTATAATTATTAAAATATTGGTCTAAAATTCAAAGGGAGATGTACCATGTACTGCGTTGGCATAGTGATAGACGATTCTTTTCTCCAATGGCTTTTGGTAGAAATGGTATTCAAATATTTATTCATGATTGTGTTGGTTTGCTGCATCCTACTTTGAATACCATGGTCACAGCCCTAGTGGTCAAATTATGGTATGTGTTAAGCGAAGTAAAAACTTTTTTTTATTTAATATGTTATATAATACATACATAATACATAATATATTTACTAGGAGATAACTGATAATAGTGAGGTGTTTGCCAAGGTTGATATATTACTCAATCTGGACTAATTCAAGATAGCAGTTCCAGATTCATTAGTCTCCTACTTAGCATATGGAACATTGATACACTTTCAAACTATGAGTGTATCTATTCAAGATATTTATGAAGTCCGAGGGAAACCACATGCTTTGTTGATATGGGATAATTCAATTGCAGAGCTTAATCAGATGGATCGTGAGGTTGATATAGTATTAATAATATATATCGTATCCATTTATTGTTATTTTACAATAGGAATTTGTGCAATACATAGCACCTCATCCCTTGCAAGAAAAGTCTAATGGCAAGCCTATGTTGTCATGTTGCCACTAATTTTATTCAGTGATGATACTAGTGGCAATAAGAGCAAGAAATGGCACAAGTTTGACTCATGGTTGCTAACATTTGCTGGCATGGCATGGAAAGAAAATGCAAAGATATCTAACATTCATTTTTATTGTTGCTCAGATGTTTGTTTCAGCAATTGATATGGCAGAACCTCTTGTCACAGAACAACTTGAACTTGAACAAAATGGAATTGAAGCATATGATGCTATGCTGAAGTTGAATGTGCTGGTAGTAGCTCCTGTTATTTGTATACTAGCAGATAACCCTCGTGCTTCTGAGTTACTTAATCATCTTGGTCCAAGCAGCAGAAGATATTGTCGAATGTACATGGTTAGTATATTAAGAGAATATACGTTGATTTGAATTGATATGGCTACAGTGCACAGGCTGACAAAGAAGTACATCCAGATAAGGTTGGGATCCTTCGGTCACATGAATCTTCCATTCAGCCAATGTCCGAAGTTCAACAAGAGAGACATCAACAGACTAAAGAGAGGTTGAGAACTGCATATGGGATGGGAAAATTCAAACCCAATGTTATCACTTCCTTTAGACCTTTACAGGTATGAAAATGTCTTAATTTTCTTAAAATTGATTATTTTCCATTGTTTTGCTAGTTTTTTTTTTTTTTCTAGGCCAGCTCCTATTGAGTGTTTACATACGATTCTATTAGGACCTTATAAATATCTGCTAAAAAAATTATTCCCTTACTATCACATCTCCAAAAAGAAGAAATATTGACTAAATTGAAGTATTTTAATTATTCTGGTTTTGAGGTCAGACTTTTTGGCAATGTCATCAGACATCACCAGTCATTTGTTGGAAGGGATTACAAGGCTTGGGCTCAGATGTGTCTTTCAATTTTGTTTCCATACCTTTCATCCGGTGACCAAGCAATTCTTCTATCATTATCAAAGGTAACTACTTCTCAAGTTCTCTCTTAGTCATTTCTCCTTTCCTCTATCCTAGCACAGACATTACACAATGGAGTGGTGTTATTTTTTGGTAGGTGTTCCAAATTGCTTACTGTGACTTCTTTGATCCTTTAAAAGAAGTGGAATGGACTCAACATTGTCAAACATTTGTGGATAAAGTTAAACAGTATAGACTTGAAATGCTGAAGAAACAAAAAATACACTTGATTGTACATTTAATTTCATGTATGAAAGAATTTGGCCCTACTTCATCCTTCAATACAGAACGGTAGGCACTGATTACTAGTTTGTAATATGAATAATGGGTGTTAGTTTGGTAGGTCACGGATAAAGTAATCTTGAATGTATATCTACGTTTATTTATTATGTTGTCATTGTTATTATTATTGTTAGTATTATTGTTGTTATTATAATTGTTGTTATTATTGTTATTGTTATTATTATTGTTATTGTTAATATTTGTTATTATGATTGTGATTATTATTATTATTATTATTATTATTATTATTATTATTATTACTATGTTTATATTATGATTGTTATTGTTATTAATATTTTTATGCAGTTTTGAGACATTCAATTCACATATTAGAGCCAGGAATGTATATGGCAATAATTCTGCTCCAAGTAAGGATATTGCAAGCCACTTCAGCACTCTCGAGCAGCTGCGATATATTTGTAATGATGGATATGTTCAAGATGTAAGTGAGTTGTAAGAGTTATAATTATACTTAATTATTAGCAGCATCTTATATCTGACTACACACATTCATTTTGATGCACTACTGATAATTAGGTGTGGAGACGGCCTTAAGAAGATGTATAATATGCCTGTTGTACAGCATCATATGAATTTCACTCCTATGAAGGAATTACACTGCCATAAAAGAATTTATCAACCTGGCATACAAAGAAGGGTATGTGTATATATGTGTGAATATTATTTTGTCATTTCTGAATTACGGCTATGTTTCCAATAATATGCCCATATCAACCATATGTTGAATGGTAATAAATATATATTATTCATTTGATACAGGAGAATATCACGAGTCTGTTGGCTTAGTATTTATGCGAGTGCCGCAGGCACGAGCGTAAATACCGCCAATCAGACGAGTGATATTCTCGGGTATCCAATGGATAATAAATTTATTAGGTACTGCTCATGGGCGAATACCTTGGTAACAAGAAATTTACCTAGGGGGACGTAATAACCCAACGTAATAACTATGAACACAGGTGATATGGAAAAATATTGCCCTAAGCCACATCCTGTTTACTTTAATGCATTTTCTATGTGGCAACAGTTATCAGGCTCTGTTCAGTACCTAATAAATGGATTTATTACTGCTGTTCTTGTAGGCTTCATCAAAAAGAGTTTCATTTTCTAATGTTACAGTCTGCACTCCAGAAACTTGCACTGTGTCTGTGGCAAGCCTCTATAACCAGTTTGATGTGTACGCAGTAGTATTGCCGGTGATGCAAATGTACAAGTGTTTAAAGGTGTAAATGGAATTGATGGAAGATTAATTCATTGTGAGGATTACATCAAGCTAACATCAGAGCACTATCATGTATGTATGTATATAATAATGTGGGATCTAGTTTATGGCAGATTTGTTTGTGATTTAGTTCTATCCCCTTAGTGTTCTTCCCTCCCCCTACCTCTTTACAGTGAAATAGTGTGTATCAATATCTGGATAGAATTTGATTATCTGTATCAATACCTAGAGTAAATAATGATTTTTGTTTTGTATCGAATTATAGTACAGCATCACTGGTCGGACTCGTCAAGACTATACTTCCGTTATTATTGTTATCAAAAAGAGCACATAATGGTATTAAAATAATTTAAGTCTACCATATGTGCATTAGTGTAATCCCCCACTCCAAGAATTACTCCAATCATATTGTACCAAATTGACCATAAATAATAGTTAATTGTTTATTCATACACAGTACTTAAGTGTCAGCATAAACCATCAACTTTTTACTTACTATTTTATAGATTCGTGCTTGTCAAAATTTACCAGTTGGTTTTGTAATTTACAGGAATAGCCCAGTAAAATAGGTAGTGAGCTGTGCAGACAGTTGTTTGAATAGTGTTAATGAGAGGGTCTGAGAGTTTTAGTTTCCCAGTGAGTTAAAAAAAAAGTGGTTTTTGTGCCTAAACTTTAAGAAACCATTACTGTGTGACCCCCTAATTGAATTGAAATGCAATCAATTATTCATGGCTTGTCATTTTTCCCCCCCAGCAATAATAAGTATGTATGATTGTGTGTTTAATAGATGACGTATGGAGTGCTAATGGCTGTCGTAGCTCCTGATGTTGGTGGAAGTTATTGTTTAATCCGTGGATTTCAACCACTTCAAACTATAAACATGTTTGATTGTCCACAGCTGACATTAAGCCGCATTGTATTCTCTGCTCCATCCTCCCATGTTGAGAAGGCGGTATCTATAGTTCATGAATGTGGAGTTACCTGCAAGTGCATCCATAAAACTGTGAGGTCTAATCTAGAAAGAGAGACTGTCACTTCAAGCAGTACAAAGTTGGAATTTGAACATGATTTTTGTGGCAATTCTCAGTTTTATTTAAATATTTATTGCATTCACACTACATGATTTTTTATACACAACTTTCACTTCAGTTGATATATAATTTTAAGTTTTGTTTGTTGCTATTGATATTTTTTTAAAAGAAAAAAAACAATAAAGCATTCTATTAGCTGTTTTCGCCATGTTACGGTCTTTAGTTAGTCCCCGTAACGATAGCGTCATCGTGTCGACCCCCGATTTTTTTACCAAATGGTCGGTACGCCATATTTCCCCAATTCCCCGCGTTTTGAAAGCATAACCAGTTTCCGTGGGCGTAAACTACCCGTAACGGTCCAGAACGTCATCGTGTCGACCCCCGATTTTTGGCTGTGTACCATAGGCCATTGTCTGCCGTTGTCTCTCTCACGCTAGCCATGGGGCCTTAACTTGTGCGCTGTGGGAAGAGGGTCCTTATAGTCAAGGCCATTTACGTGAGAATTTACACGCTCCCGTACAATAATACCACACTTTTTTGTATTGAAAAATGACTCTGGCTATGGTATTAATGAATATATATACTTTAGTTAGTTACGTTTCGTCCCAGTAGCATATTATTTGCTTTTGGATATAACCTAGCTACTCCTTTGTTGTATAAAAAAACAACAACATACGTTTCCCACTATACAAATATACATTGCCACATGTTTCATATTAAGTTGTGGATCATATTCGCTGGACCAAAGCAAATCTGCATCTGCCACTCCTGCTTATGAAGCATTTACCACCATTAGTAAGTCTTGTACAAGATTAACTTCTTATAAACGGCCCAAAGGCCCTCAAACCTAAGAAAATTCAACCTTTTCGGCTTCTTCTGTAAATAAGTTACTGTTTAATAATATATGAACACAGTATAATGACTACAGAATCATATCTGTACCTTCATGTCTGTTCTGCAAATAACCTATATAATATAATATCTATTATACACACATCTCTTTGTCAGCTTTATCATTACATTCTCCACTCTGCATATTTGAAATTAGTAATTTTTTACATTTTATACGAATCATGATATTGTCACTAACGGTGGTGTGTAAGCAAGTGGAGTAAGTACTCAGAGGCCAAGTCCAACTTCACGTACAATAACTCTGACAGTTACTGTTGAGGGAGAAGGTGCCATCATAAACAATGTCAAATGTACCAGGCTGGAGGTGGAAGAGGATGATGATGAAGATAAAATATATTAGGCCACTACTTCACAGAAGCTGAAAAAGCACTGGCTGAAGCTCAATTCAAGGATAATGAAACAGATGTGTCTACCAGTGCTAAATATTCGATATGATATCTTTTTACAATTGAATGCCGAATATATACTTGATTTTTTCTATTTTCGTGAAAATGCTTCTTTTTTTTTCATGTTTGTCTTTATATTTCAGATGTACTTACTTTTTTGCATTTGTATTGTGTGAATTCTTACAAATTTTTATACGTGCATTTAATTGGATCAATATAATGTTTTCATCCATTTTATTAAATTAACACTCTTATTGATACATATCTGCTGATTGCATGCAGGTGGGGTTCAGAGAGTTATTGGTTACCCCCCCCCCCCCCCTTTACATTCATAGCCTAAGGGGGGAATGGGAGTTGAATGGTGGTGGTGCACGTAGTTGGCTCCTGCTGTGGTTGTAATAACAGGTGTGGTCTCTGTGGGGCCCGGAGGGTGGCAGGAAGTCAAGAACTGACAGGAAGCAAGGAACTGAACTAATTGAACTGCATTTCGTGTGCAATGGTAGTTAGCTGTAGTTTGTATATTTGTGTGTTTAGGCGGGATCCAAGGGTGACCAATGAGGCGCCTGCACATAACTAGCTAGCTAGACTTTAAATACTGGAGGATTAGTGAACTCCAGGCCTTTCGTTGTAACTCAGTTATTTGTAGGTATGCTGTATGTGTGTGGATAAGACTTAAAACTCTTAAAACTACTGTACTACTGGGGAGCTGCGGGCTGCACCGAGTAATACTTGAGGACTGGTGGCAGTGGAAATACCCTCTGCCTGAGAATAAGATCGCTGATTTTCGGGCAGAGCATCACAGCTGGTGGCAGCGGTGGGATCAGAACTAAACCTCTGATCAAGCCACCGTAACCCCGTTGTCGAAATCGAACGATTTACTACTCGAGAAGGACCGACGTAAAACTCAGCCACTTCTCTACAACTCTTTGGAGAGGTGCGGACGTAAAACTTCGACACTATCTTCAGCTTACCGAGAGGAACAGACGCAAAACTCTGCTATCTTCTCTACACGTTGGAAAAAGAAGAAAAACACTTAACTCCAACTCTACGACGAGAGGTGACCTTTCGGAACAAACACCGACCGACACTAATCGTCCCAATCAACGTCTTCGGAACGTGACGAAAAAACGCTGAAGGAAACGTCGCCGTAACCTCTAGACGCCGGAACTCGAACGTTAGACGCCGAGTGGACGCATCCAAACGCAACCGGAACGCAAGGACGCCGTCAACTTTACGTCGGGAACGTAACGTACGTAAGGGACGTAACAAGCCGCCGTCGACCGTAACACAGACGTGGGAGCCTACAACGTGAACAGCACCTCTGGAAGACGTCAACCACCACAGGAAGACTCTAGCCGGGCACAGGACTAATCACCTGTGTTGTGTTTGTGTTTAATTATTGTAGCCCGATAACATCATTTACTTTCTGTACTTACCTTATTACTTCTTTTCCTTTTAGACCTCACCTGAGTACTGACTCCTGAAAGATGCCTCCTAAGAAATCAACACAGAGGAGGGGGAGGCCAGGGGCTGCGGTGAACCCAGAAAGCGAAACGGACGAGGAGTACGAATTGTCAGTGTCCACCGAGGTTGAGATGTCGCCGACGACTTACCTCAACTCGTCTGTACGGCCCAAGGCTAAGCCTCCATCTGGAGTGGACAACCAAGGGTAAGCCACCTCCTAATCGTAGGATGAGGGCTTCTAGTGTGGATAGGCCGCTGGACAGTGTTATGACACTGCCAGCAGAGGAGGTAGTGAGGGAGAAGGAGACAAATAAGGAAGAAGGTAGAGGTAGTACCTCTGGAGGAGCAAGGAATATCACTTTAACTAGTTCCCAGTTTAAGGAGTTCTTGGATTCTGTTATGTCAGCCAGAGGCACGGTGCCCGTAGGTGAGGTAGTGCGTGGTGTGAGGGACAGGGACAAGGAGGTGGAACATATAGTGAAGAATATTGCCCCATTTTCTGAGGGTGGGAACTTTGTTAATTATATCTCAGGTCTCGAGACCCAGTTAAGGGAGAGAGAGAGATAGAGGAAGAGAGGTGGAAGTGGATATTGGTTAATAAGTTACCTACGAAGATCACAGACAAGGCGACAACTGCTATCAGGGAGGGTGAGGATTACGACAATATAAAAAAAATAGTCCTTACCCAGTATGGTAGAAGCCTCAGGACCATCGGGGCTCAGATGTTCCCTAAGAGGCGGGCCCATATCAGGGACCGAAGGGAGCTGGCACAGTTTGTGCATGATGAGGTTACCCGTGTGTCTATGCTATGTACTACTGCCGAACAGTGGGCAGCTTTCGTAACCCAAGCCTATTACGCAAGTATGGTTTCAGGAAGCGAAACACCCCATGTATATACCCATAGGTTATACCACTCTAGAGAGATCCTAGATATTGGTGTCACTTTGAGAGAGATGATGGGTGGAGAGGCAATAGTAGTTGAGAAGGTTGAGAAGGGTAAGGAGTCAGTTCAAGGTAGCGGGTTGCGGTGCTTTGTTTGTAAACAGAAGGGACACAAGGCATCCCAATGCCCTGACAGACGAAACCAGAAGACATCAACACCTCAGACTAACCAACCGAAATCTAACGGTAACACAAAACGAACTTACGTAGTTGGGGTTGATGAAGGGACGTGTGTGCATGGAGAGGTAAATGGGATAGGATGTAGTATTATACCTGACTCAGGTGCTACTATCACTGTTGTACCTAATCGACTAGTTCCCGACGCCCAATTGACAGACGAGAGAGTGTTGCTTGAAGGGTTTGAAGGTGGGAAGGTCGAAGCACAACTCGCAGTTGTGGGGATGTCAGTTGGAGAGAAGTCTTATAAGCTAGAGGTAGCGGTAACTGACAAATTAACAACTGACAAGGTTCTGTTTGCAGTTCCTTTAGGAACTGAGCAGGCCACGACATTACTAATGACAGCAGCAGCAGCTGCAGACGTGACGGGTACACACAAGAAGAGGTGTGGGGTAGTCACGAGAAGTCAGTCAAAAGAGAGTAAGAGTGTGCGGGAGCAGACAGAACGCGAAGCAGAACTAGCACTCACAAGTAATGACCGACTTGGTACGGGTTGTACGGGAACAGAAACTCAGACAGAGTCGACCGTGTTGACGACCTCAAGTCCGGGACACACAGCCAAGAGTGACACTGCACGACGGAGTACAGTTGACGGACAAACTGGTACAGGGTCGAGGGTCAGAGTAGCTGTGGACCTTGGTGATGAGATGAGTCTTGGTGGTGAGAAAGACAGTAACCATGACAACGGAGTGACGGTGGTAAACAATAACAATACTAGCAGCCGTGGTAGTGTGACAGTGACTGGCACTAGTAACGGGAATGCTGCTGATAGTACTCGTAGGTGTAAGCCATCTGGGTGTGAGGCATGTAAGACTCCTCCCCCCAATGAACCTAGTGCGAGTGTGAAACCTAATAGGACTAGGAGGAAGGGTAGGAAGGCTAAACCGGAAGCACGGGAGGCATGTAAGACTACTCCCGCAGCAGATGGTGAGGTAGCCAAGACTCCTCCCACTGCAAATGGTGAGGTAGCCGAAACTGGTGACCCAGGTGGGGGCGAGGCAAGTAAGACTCCTCCCTCTACGGAGCCTAGTGAATCTATGACTAGGGTGGTGGGTGATGGTGACCCTTTATCAGAGCCCGTAGGTCCACCAACTGGACCTGAGGATTGTTTGAGGTTAGAATTGCCGTCTGGTAAAGGAGAGACGAGGGCTGACCTCACACGACGACAACTAGACGATAACTCACTGAAGAATTACTGGACGTTGGCAGAAAGTAAGCTTCGAGGTTATGAAGCAAGGGATGGTCTGCTGGTGCATGTTCTAGTAGGGGAGTTGGGAGAGGAAGTTGTCAGGATTGTTGTGCCAAGAGAAGATAGGGAGAGATTGCTGGGATTGGCTCATGAGTTTGGTGGGCACTTAGGTGTCAAGAAAATGAAGAGCAAGTTGAATAGGTTATTCACATGGCCAGGGTTGTCAGGGGATGTAACAAGATATGTCTCTGCATGTCAACTCTGTGCCACCCACAACAAGGTGGGGAACAAATCTGTTGCGCTACAGGAACGCCCAGTGGTTGGGGAGCCCTTCAGATCGGTGGCTATAGACATTGTGGGCCCTCTTCCTAAAGGAAGGGGAGGGGCCCAGTATATCCTGACCTATTCCTGTATGGCTACCCGATGGCCAGAAGCAGCCCCCTTGAGAGGCGTAACTGCACAAGAGGTAGCAGAGGCTTTCGTAGGCATCATGTGCCGCACGGGTCTGCCTGACACTATCTTGACAGATAGGGGTAGTGTGTTTACCAGTAGTGTATTTAAGAAAGTCTGTGAGCTGTTTGGTTGTGGGAAGCTAACTACAACGCCCTACCATCCCCAGGGCAATGGCGTTGTGGAGTGATTGCATGGGACACTAAAGCCCATGCTGGCTAAAGCTGGAGAAACTGGTCTGGATTGGGTGAGGTTTCTGCCTTTGGCACTCTTTGCTTTGCGGCAGATGCCACACTCAGACTCGGGTCTGAGTCCATTTGACCTTGTTTATGGGTTTCAGGTTAGAGGCCCTTTAGACATCGTGTATGTGGGTTGGACAGACGATGTGTTTAAACAGGTCGCCTTGACTAAATGGGTGGAGACACTAAAGGAACGAGTAGCTCAATTGACGGACCTGAGTGTGGCCCGAAGAAAACAGCAAAAGGACCGACAAAGAGACAAGATTAACCAGACTAGATCTACCAGGGTGTACAATGTAGACGACAGAGTGTACCTCAAGGTGCCGGGTAGGACAGGAGCGTTTCAAGCCTCCTGGGAGGGACCTTTTACTATTAAGGAGGCCCTGAGCAAGGTTAACTACCGGCTGGTTGGCAATGGGTTGCCAAGAGAGGGACGTGTCGTCCACATAAATAACTTGAAGAGTTGTGGTACCAAACCGGTGTTCAGAGCGGTAGTGGCTGAATACCTGGAACACGAAACCAAGGGAGAGAAAACCTTCCTAGGTGAGAAGGAGTGTGAAGGGTTTGACATGGGTGAGCTCAGGAAAGTTCTGGATAGGCAAGCCCATGTATTTAGCGAGACACCAGGCCTGTACACTGGGAGAGAGGTGAAGTTAACAGTGACGGAGGGTGTAAAACCTGTAAATCAACCTGTCCGTAGAGTACCTTTCAGCTTAAAGGAAGGTGTGAAGGAGGCAGTGAGTAAACTGGTCAAACAGGGCATAGTTGAGAGGGCTGATGATAGTCTGTGGTGCTCTCCCATAGTGCCCGTCAGGAAGCCAGACGGCAGTGTGTGTGTCTGCGTCGACTTCCGGGCACTTAATGAGGCGACACCTCAGATAAGGCACCATATGCCCACTCTTGACTAGGTGCTGGATCAGGCGGGAGAGTGCAAGGTCTTAACAACTTTGGACTTGACTGCTGGCTTCCATCAGTTGGCACTGACGGAAGACTGTCGGGACCTTACTACCTTTAGCTGTCAGGAAGGGAAATTTTGCTACAAGAGACTCCCTTTTGGGCTCAAGAACGCCCCTGCTATATTCCAGCAGGTGGTGGACAAGGTCTTGAGGGACGTAACCTTTGCGAGCTGCTACGTGGATGATATCTTAATCTACTCCAGGTCATGGAAGAAACACTTAGTCCATGTGGAAGAGGTTCTAAGGGTAGTTAACGCAGCAGGGCTTAAGGTTAAGTTGAGGAAGTGTTGCTTTGGGAGACGACGACTCAAATACCTAGGACACATGGTAGGCGAGGGATGTCTGAGTGTGCCGGAGGATAGGGTCAGGTCGTTAAATGAGTGGCCACTTCCGTCAAAGAAAAAGCAGTTGAAGGCCTTCCTAGGTACGATTGGTTATTACCGGAAGTTCGTCCCTGGGTTTGCCAAGGCTGCGGCTGTCCTCACTCCTCTGACATCGAGGGAGGCATCGGACAGGATCATCTGGACTCAGGATGGTGAGTCTGCTTTTTATATGTTGAGATCATGTTTGTGTCAGTGTGTAGTGTTAAATGTGCCGTGCCCGGACGAGGAGCTTTATGTGTTGCATACAGATGCTTCGGACCGAGCGGTGGGAGGATGTCTGCACATACGCCGGGGAAAGGAGGACCTACCTGTGGCCTTCTATTCACGCATCCTGAAAGGGGCGGAGCTCCGATACTCTGTCTCTGAAAAAGAGGCCCTGGCAGTGTTGGCAGCCATCGACCATTTCGACCCGTACCTATATGGTAGGCGGGTGAGAGTGATGACAGACCACCGGCCCCAACTTGGCACTAGTATCAGGCACGTCACAGTCTGGATTAAACCCTAGGCTGCGGCGGATAGCCCTAAAGCTATCGGGTAGAGTTGAAGGCATAGAATACGTTCCAGGAGAGAGCATGGGGAACGCCGACGGTCTATCGAGAATGTGGCCGGACGGGGATACAGACACCGGGCAGCAGGAACCAAATGAACATGAAACAACAGGAAATGGACCGGATGTCGAAGAAGCGACAAGGGACAGACTGGATCGTCTTAGCGACGACGTTACAGAGCGCCACATCCAAGGCCCTGAGAAAGATGGAGATCGCCGGGTCGATCTTAAACCCGGGGGGTGTGGGGCCCGGACGGTGGCAGGAAGTCAAGAACTGACAGGAAGCAAGGAACTGAACTAATTGAACTGCATTTCGTGTGCAATGGTAGTTAGCTGTAGTTTGTATATTTGTGTGTTTAGGCGGGATCCAAGGGTGACCAATGAGGCGCCTGCACATAACTAGCTAGCTAGACTTTAAATACTGGAGGATTAGTGAACTCCAGGCCTTTCGTTGTAACTCAGTTATTTGTAGGTATGCTGTATGTGTGTGGATAAGACTTAAAACTCTTAAAACTACTGTACTACTGGGGAGCTGCGGGCAGCACTGAGTAATACTTGAAGACTGGTGGCAGTGGAAATACCCTCTGCCTGAGAATAAGATCGCTGATTTTCGGGCAGAGCATCACAGTCTCTGTTTCTGTTGATATGGAAACAAATTAAATGTGCTTTTGTGGATAAGTTAATCTTGAAAAATAACAGTTCTTGATCTATAGACAAATCTATGCCTTAAATTATTGACCGTTCAAGAGATTGCCTTTATTAATGCTAGGAATTATATAGTATTATTGTCTCGAGCACTAACATAACTGTAAGCTGCCTCTTCTTCTCAATATGTATTACAAATCAATATCTATTATGAATACTGCACTTATTGGTCAACAAAAACCACAAGACATGATGATGGAAGAGGCTGGTAATCATTTCTCCCAAACTATATCAAATACTAGTTAGTAACACTTACTTTACGTCAGTGTTTAGCACCTCATTACCAAAACCACGTGCTACTGAGATGAGTTAGTTGAAAATAACAAGAACAACCACTACAAACATCATAGCGATCTAAATGAGTAAAATGCTTTGTAATTTGAACCACAACAAACAGACTGACATCTGAAACAATTACCTATGCAACACACATTCAAATTCTAACACAAATAATGCACAGCTATCTGACATCATCACCAATCTCTTAGTAAAGACACATTATTGGAAGTGTTATAAAGAAGAAACCAAAGAGAGACCAGCTGAGCTGTATTGCTTTATTTGTTAACCCTGCGTCTGCTGGTAACGTGAAAGTAGCATTTGGTGAATCATCTGTTGTTTTTGTTGTGATGATGACTGCTAAAGAAAATAACAACAATAATATATGCTTAGCAAGTGGAGGAAATTTTTTATTAAATTACCTGTACTTTTTAATGTGGTTGAATGTGAGTCTGGCAGGAAACAAAAAAAAAATTATATGTCATCATGTCATAACCCTCTCACTGGTAGACCTGCCATTTTAAATTTTTAACTTTTTGGGCAATGCTTACTTAAATAATGCTCAGCCAAATCAATTATTTCTTTTCTCTTTAGTAGAAATCATACTACTAGTGAGAGGACTATTTACTAACAAAGGCAGAATGAAATTATAGAATAAAAATTTCAAATAACATATGAACTAATTAAAGATTGGACGTTTGGTCACATTGGCACTGTCTGTAGTATTGTGTGTTGATGTGTGTGTAGGGAGTATGGAGTGTGTGTGTGTGATCACACTAAATGCCTATTTTAGAATCTTGACTCATAATCTTTAGAAAATCTTTGCAATTTTTATGTGTAACTAGCTATAGAGAGAGATATATAAGTCTCTGGTCAGTCATCATAACCCAAAAATTGAGGATATGTCGTAAAAATGCCAGCATTACTTGAGTAAAGCTAATCAAATAAAATGATTATGATATATAAATATTCAAGTAATGATGCTATGATTTCTAACTACAGCACTTCTATAAAAAATCCAGTATCAAAAATATAACTGAACTCTAGTGATTTGTTTCTATGATTAATATTTAATTCATTAGTGAAATGTTGCTATGATTAATATTTAATTCATTAATGAAATTTTGCTGATTAATATTTAATTCATCAGTGAAATGTTGCTATGATTAATATTTAATTCATATTTCAATTGTTTGCTCATGCCAAACACTGTTAGCCTGAACTTGTGCTCTTAGTTAACCGATTACACGCGAATGACGCAAATATGCGTCAATTAAGAAAAATCGATAACCGCGGTGGACGCAAATATGCGTCAAAAATGCGTCTTCGCGTCCATTTCGCCCTACAGCTTTGTGGAGTCAAGGACGCCACCGATCACAATTGCAGACGATTCTATATTGTTGTAAGTATATTTTAGGCTTATAAAATGCCATAAGAAAATGTTGAGTAAATTTTGTCACAACAATAAGACTTCTTTCTGATAAAGTATAAATTGAAAATATATTTCATAAAATAATAAAGGTAACAGAACAATTTTTTAGAAACCAGTATTACTTTAGCTATAACTGCTCATGATAAAACAAGTAGAAAGCTATCTTGGCAAGTGGAACACTGGCACTTCAGCATCCTAGTGATGAAGACGTTATTCTTGACCTGGCACAGCATGGCAGTGACAAGGATGGCAGTGACCAGGATGGCAGTAACTCTGATGGTAGTGACGAGGAGTTTGATGACAGCAAGAATGACTTCAGTACTGATGGGTGTAGTGACTGCAGTAGTTGCTAGATGGTCAAGGACTCTGACGAGAGAATGGAATTGATGATTCTGAAAGGTAGCGATTTCTACAGGAATTTTAACCACATTCTTTATAACAATAAGTAAAAATAAATATTGTTATACAACAGGTGAGACTGCAGGGATCCCTCTGACATATACTTCTATTATGCTATGACCAGTTGCACTTGATAGTAAGATCACAAGCTATTCTGTCAACAATGCAGCCTACCAGCACATCAAAAGTAAAGACACCTTGGAGTACCAAATTGAATACACTATAATATTCTATCATTTATTTGTGATGTACCTGTTTTCATGCACAAAAGCCATAAAAAGCTTCTCTGTTCACAAAATTTATAACAGATTGCTAAGTTCAAAATAAAACACACTGTTTAGGCGTCCCTTCTCTTCCTGCGTGGTGGCTAGCTAATCTAAGCTAGGGGCAGTGGGGATCACATTAGAAATTAGTGTGTAGAGAGAAAGACAGATATAGGTAAGTAACTAAGATTAGAAATAAATGAATAGAGGTGTTAACATACAGGTAAACAAATGAAACATAACATAAGGTAATATTCAGTTTCAGCTTATGTAGAGTCGGCTTGAGCGATTCCTCTGTTCGGTGATGAGAATCCCGAACATACTCCGGGGGGAGCAGGTGAAGGAGTGATGTCAGATGAGACGTCGGAGGTGTGCTTGTTCTCGTCAGCGTCAGTGATGAGGGGCACCAGTCTGTTGGCTGGGCGTTGGTAGAGTTTCCCTTTGCACCTCAGAGTGGCTGCTCGGGCGACTCCGTCAGATCCTTTGTGAAGTTCTTCAATGACTGCAAGTGGCCATGCTCGGGACTTCAGGCTCTCGTCCTTAACCAGCACGACGTCTCCTACTTGGAGGGCGTATCCTGGACGTAGCCACTTTGCTCTGGCGACGCAGCTGGACAAGTAGGCCGAGGACCAGTACTTCCACAAGTCAGCTTGTAGTCTCTCAACCAGGTTCCACCGTCTCATCAAGGAGAGCTTGCCGGAGGGCGGACGCTTGCTAGGCAGCGCCCTCAGCGGTCTCCCGATGAGGAAGTGGCCTGGAGTGAGATTGTTTGCCTCCTTGAGGTCGTCAGCTCCCAGGGGGGCGATGGGTCGTGAGTTGAGTACGCTCTCGACTTCTGTCAGTAGAGTGTACATCTCTGCCCACATTAGAGGGTGTGGGCCAGCTACCTTTCGGAGTCCAACCTTCATTGCCTTTACAGCGGCCTCCCACAAGCCACCAAAGTGCGGTGCTCGGGGCGGAATGTGGTGCCACTGCATTCCATGGTTGGCTGCGAAGTTGATGGTGCTCTCAGATTTCGTCATCTTCTTGATGGCGTGGATCTCTTCCCGGGCTCCAGAGAAGTTAGTCCCGTTATCAGAGTACAAGTGGGCCGGACATCCACGTCTTGCCACAAAACGACGGAGGGTGGCCAGAAAATCTTCAGTTGACAACGATTGGCACAAGTCAAGATGTACAGCCTTCGTGCACATGCACACAAACACTGCAACATAGCACTTGACGTGCTTAGGCTTCCTTGTGTATCCCACACGCAGGAGGAGGGGCCCCGCAAAATCAACACCGGTGTTGTAGAACGGCGGCGCAGGTGTGGTACGAACCTCAGGCAGAAGTCCCATGATGTGTGAGAGGGGTCTTGCAAGAGCCTTTTGACAAGTGACGCAGGATCTGGACAGATGCTTGAGATGGTTTCGAAGACCGATGATCACATAGGAGGATGAGATGATGGACAACAACGTTGATGCACCTGGATGACCGTAGGCACGATGAAGTGTCATGAGTAAGAGTTTGGTGATTTCAGATTTGGTAGAAAGGACGACAAGTTCTTCAGGCCGGTTCGGGGCATCAGGGTTCCGAACTCGGCTGACAGCTATTAAGTGACCAGCATCGGACTGCTTTACACCAAAGTGGTGCAAGGGATGGCCTCTCGGAAGAGGAGTTAGTTCCTTAGCCGCTTTGAAGGCTTCGGGGAAGTCCTGTTGCTGAGCCAGTCTATACAGCAAGGACTTGGCACACTCAATGTCGGAGAAACCCAGTGGTCCAGTTTTTCGGTCACCAATGGCGGCTCCGCAGTTGTGGGCAAACCTATATACATAAGAAAGAACACGCACAAGGGAGAAGAAACAAGAACGTATAGAGGCAATGTTACAAATGAAAGCAAGTTGGGAAGGGGAAAGGGACAGACAGGGTTTGATAGTGACAGAATAGACAGGGGTGGTAGGTGGAGTACGAAAAGGAGGAGGCCAGACTTGGGGGGAATGAGAAAGCCAATCAGGACCGTGCCACCAAAGGCTAGAAGACAGTAGATCTTCAGCTCTGACCCCTCTGCTTGCGAGGTCAGCAGGATTCTGTGCCGATGGGACATGGCGCCAATGCTGTGCCGGGATCAGATCTTGAATAGCAGAGACTCGGTTGGCAACGAACCGGTTCAGAGCCGAAGGAGACTTGGGCAGCCAGAACAAAACAATCTCGCTGTCCGTCCAGGCAAAACACGACTCGAGTGGCAACTGAAGGAGGTCCAGAGTATGGCGTAGCATCTTGGCGAGGAGGAGTGCTCCAGATAACTCAGACTTGGGTATGGTGAGAGGTTTGGTGGGCAGCACGCGAGCTTTGGCAATTACGAGTGATGTAGAGACCGATGAGTCAGAGGCCTCAGACCGAGCATAGATGGCAGCGCCATAAGCAACGGAAGAGGCATCGCAGAACCCATGGAGAGTCAGCTTTGCATCTGGAGAGGAGGCGATGGAGAGTTGGCGAGGAACAGGATGAGAGTGGATGATAGGCAAGTCGTAGAGCCAGTTCTGCCACCTGGCCTGGAGGTCTTCTGGAACTTCCTCGTCCCAAGTGAGACTCCTCCTCCAAGTGTCCTGGAAGAGTATCCGGGCACAGATCACGACTGGGGCAAAAAGTCCGAGGACGTCGAATACTCCAGCCATGATGGCGGCAATTGTTCTCTTAATGGTCTTGGGGTTATCAGATGGAGTGATAGGTACGGCAACGTGTAAGGTGTCAGCCTGGGTATCCCAATGGACACCGAGGGCTTTGGGTGACGATGAAGCAGGTGTGATGTCTTGATTATCAACTTCCAGCAGGTGGTCAGGTATCAGTTTCTTCAGGTCCGGGTCGTTGGTCCTCCACTTGCGGAGGTCCATTCCCGCAGATGACAGTAGTGACCTCAAGTCTGTGAAGACAGACAGGGCTTGCCGAGTAGATGGAGCTCCGGTCAAAACGTCATCCACATAAAAATCGCTCAACACGATGCGTGCAGCAGTCGGGTGCGACGTCAGATGAGAGGAGGCGTGATGTCTCAGCACTTGGGTTGCCAAGAAGGGTGAGGATTTGACGCCAAATGTCAGTCTTTTCATTCTGGCGTCTTGCAGTCGGCCGTCCTCGTCTCTGAAAAGGAAGCGGTGCCAGTCGCGTTCTTCGGGGTTGAGCAGAATCTCCCGGAACATCTTGGAGATGTCCCCGGAGACCGCAACCTTGTGACACCGAAACCGGATCAGGACGTCGGTTAGAGGCGGATACAGGTTTGGACCAGATAGGAGTTGATCATTAAGGGCAGTTCCAGATGAAGTCCGGGCGGAGGCGTCAAATACAGCGCGAACTTTGGTGGATGTTGAGCTCTCCTTCAGCACAGCATGGACTGGCAGGTAGTAGGAGGGCTTGTTGATGTCTGAGGCAGGTACGAGTTCTGCGTGATCGAGAGTGAAATACTCACGAACAACGGAGTGGAAAGCATCGAGTTTATCCTTTGAACGAAGAGTCTTCTCGTTAGCGAACAATCTTGACATTGCCTGTTTGCGACTGTCGCCTAGTTCGGGAGGTGAAGAAACCCTGGGAAGAGACACAGCATACCGGCCATCGACTCGTTGGCAGGACGTCTCGAATTGCTCCAATGCGGATTTCTCCTCTTCGGAGTAGGCGGAGGCCTCTGGGACTTTGTCAAGTTCCCAGAGTCTCGACAGGTCTTCTTCGAGTGTGGGAGATGAAGAAATCGTGTTGACAGAGAGACGAGCAGCGGAATCCAGAGGTCCCGAGAGGCAGAGTCCCAGTTGAGTAGGCAAAGCCTGGAGGGTCCCTACTTGAAAAGGACAACCAGTGGTCAGGGCAGAGGTTTGCTTGACTCCAAGAACCATGTCCACTTTCCCGCCCAATTCCGGATCGGCGAGGGAGTAGTGACGTAGCTCTGGCTTGTTGACAATCTGGTTGACATCGTCCGGTTTCGAGAGGGGTTCCAGTGACGGGATGACTGTGAACGTAACATCTTGGAGTTTATACCGGTTATCCACGGAGCAGACATCCGACGTCACGGTGAATTTGCAACGTGTGGTACCGGCAATTCCGGTCACAGGAATAGGATCATGTGTCCGAGGCAGTTTCAGAGCGGACGCGAGGCTTTCAGTGACCATGGGAAGAGACGCTCCAGCATCTAGCAGTGCTCTGGCCATGACTGATTTTCCATCGTGATGCATCATAACTTGGGCTGAGTAGAGAGATGCAACTCCTCTTGATCTGGAGTCGGTCTTGATCACCATCGCCGGAATTGCAGGGCTGGCGTCAACCTGTTGAGACTGCCTGTCCCTGTGCAGCATGGTGTGATGACGGCTACTGCACGTGCGACAGGAGAATTTGCTGGGGCACGTCTTGCATCCATGTCCCTCCCCAAAACAGTTGATGCACAATCTCTTCTCTCGAACGACTTTGTTTCTTTTGTCGATATCGTAGGTGCCAAAGGTGGGGCACCTGGAAAGAGTGTGCTGGTCTCCGCACACAGGGCAGTGCTGTGCAGATCTCCGGGGGGGAGGAGCTTTCGTCGGAGCATTCCGGGAATGGTCCGGGCGAGGTGAAGATGGTCTGGTGGATGGAGTAGGCGCATGTGATGGTGATGGCGTCACGGAGACGAGACTGGAGCTTCCACGCAGTTCTTTCCTCTGGAGGTCGATAAACTTTGAGAAGGAATCCATGTCGGGCAGGGCGTCCGAAGACTTGAACCGCAGCCACTCCCGCTTGCACTCAGGAGTCATCATATTCACCGTAGACATGGAGAGGAAGGCACCAAAGGAATCTCCTACAAGGGAACAAAACTTATTGTATGGTAAAACAATGTTCTCATATATATGCTCAATTACAGGTAAAGTTAGCTCACAAGACGAGACAGACTTGATCTTTGAGATGATACGAGGGACCAGGACCTCTGGTGCACCGAAGACGGACTCTAGACGTTTCAGCATCTCGTCCAGAGACATGTCATCTGACGGCAAGTTGTGAAGGATCTTGAGACCTTCCGGGTGCTTGATCGCTTTAATGAGGTGGCCTTTGACTTCAAGGTTGGTGTGACCTATGGCCCGTTTGTCAATTGTGGTACGAAACATGGTGGCGAAATTCGCCCACTTGAATGGGTCACCATCATACTGCGGCACGTCGATGTGCAACGTGTGGCGATCCGGAGCAGGTGACGAGACAGCCAAGATAGGAGCAGATCCAGGTGCAGATAAGGGCCTATCCTTGGTGGCCGAGTACATGACGTTGTCCAGTGCAATCATACTCGTAGAAATACGAGCACACAATTCCTGGAGACCGTCCAGAGCAGGGAAGTACTTCCTGCATCCACGGACGAGAGCATCACGTTTCTGCTTGAGAGCAGACACGGAGTCGCGGAAGAATCCTGAATCCGGTGCCGGAGCACGGAGAAGTACTTCCAGATCGTCCAGCAGCGAGACCGCGTTGTCCCACTGTGTCAGGGCAGAGAGTGTGTCAGAGACCTCCGATTTCCAGTTCGTGTGAGTAGACAAGTGATGTGTGTCATCGTCTTCATCAGCATCAGAACGCAGACCTTCATAGGAGTTATAAATTTCCTCCATCTGAGCTTGGACTGCGGCATGAGCGTCAATGGCAACATCCAACTGTCCTTGCAGGTCCATCAAGGCAGTGCGTCTGATCCTGTCAGGTCCAACCTCAATGGCCTTGGTGATACGATTGTGCAGTTTGGTGACAGCTCCACGACGACTGCTGCGTTTCACTTTCAGATCAGTGATGGAGGCCACGACATCCTCAGAGACGTGTGTGGCCATGGTTTGAATACCCTAAAGTAAATAGAACAAATTGCAGATAAACAAGTAACGATACCTTACCAGAAACCTAGAGTTGATGAGAAATTTTCCAAGTCCGAGAGGTGTGAACACAGTAGAGTTCCGGACAGAGTTCCACCTTGAGGAAGTAGATAGTGATGCGGCGAGAGTAGATTTAGGCTTGCGCAGTGGAGAGGGCGTGGCGAAGAAGGCGCGAGAGGCGGCTCCCAGATAGGCGGAGATTCGGCTCAGGCTGCGACCTTCGGAGGTGCGAGAGGCGGCTCCCAGGGCGGAGATTCGGCTCTTCCCGGCAGCTTCCAGCGGAGACGTGTTGAATGTAGAGGCGCTGGGCTCGAAGGACCAATGTTTAGACGTCTTTTCTCTCTCTGTCTCGCTCTTTCTCTTAATTTCCTATTGTCCATTATCTAAACTGAATTTAATTAAGTTAACTGCCCCTAGCTTAGATTAGCTAGCCACCACGCAGGAAGAGAAGGGACGCCTAAACACACACCCTAAATAAATATCAACAAATTCTTCCTGAATGTAAGACAGATGCGTGCAAAAGCACTTTCTCTTACCTCTATGATCAAGTAGCAAACTGCTTCAGCCATGAAACCATACTTCCAACCTTACTAGTGTGCTTACTAAGAGCTTCAGTGTGATGCCATAAAGGTTTTTGCCAAACGGTGCGAGTACTTTGTTATTTTTCAGTCGGGAACAGCTCCTTAGCGTCGAATTTATGCTGCTTTCCCAATAGCCTAGAGCGTACTCTATCGTTCGATAATACTGTCCCCGAGGCAATCTTCAAACGTTCGTCTTCTTTCTCTCGCTTAGTGTCACCCTCCCACCAAGCAATCAATCCTTTGTGTCTCGCGTGCGCCCGTGACTGCATTACGTAAGGCGCAATTAAAATTTTTGTTCGCGCGTAATCGGTTAACTCAACCCAACCCTTAACACCTCTTTTTTCACCCTCCCTCCCCCTCCCCACCCCCCCACCTCCTAACCATTCCAGATCCCTTGTTTTAAAAATAAATGTATAGATTTACTGCATACAACGTACAATCTCAAATCATCATAAGTTTTCAAGACTTGGTAGTAGTGATTAATTAGCTATTCTTATTATATATTTTCTAACCTGCTGCAACCACGAAAACTGCTCTTAACTGTGATGGACCACATTCCTCACTGCCATCTGGAAAACCTGGAAATAAGTAATAGCAATATAATCAAAAGTGCTAAGCTCATTTGGGTTTTGCTTACCTGCTATGTAATAAGTGACACCTGGATCATAGGAGTCTACAACTTCTAGGTTACCATCTGGAGTGGAGATACGGAAACTACCACCTAAGTCTGGTATACAGGGAATTATTACTTGTCTGGCATTGTTTCTGGAGCAGGTAATTTGTGACACATTGCAGGCACATGCGTCGTATTGTTCCTGGTGGATCTGAGAAACCAAACATAGTCAATCAGAAGATCAATTAATACTGTTCTTTGTGTTGAAGCTGGAGAAATAGCACTCCTTACAATAGTCTAAAATATGATTTGACCTATTGCTGGTTGTACTTTGATACTCCAGTTAACTGACCAATCATTGCTAATCCCTGAGCTAATTATCAGTCAATGAACAAATGAAAGAGTAGTGTTGGACATAAACATTTAAAATTTGGAATATTATCTTGAGAAATGGAGCTCTGCTACCTGTTGATTATGTGACCCTCTGGCACTCTCTTCATAATTCAGGTACTACCTGAATTCTTTATACATCACAATTGTTCAGATAATTATTCAAAAATTACTCTTTGCTCATCATTTAAAATAGCTTTTCCCCTCTGAACTTAACAGTACATATATGTTTAAACCACCACAGTCTGTGATTGCAATAGCATCTCCAGTCCTCACCACCAACGGATCGCTGGATAATTTGCACAAGTAACCAACACAACAAATATAACAGAAGAACAACTATGAAAAGCAGAAGATGCAGCTACTGTTGAGTCAGTCTAGTTACCAAATCTAAAAACCTAGACTGTAACTGCAGGTTATCCTTAAGATGCTATGCTATCCACGACCATATACCTTATCGAATTATTGGCTAGTCCTTCGCTGGTCCACTGCAGAGTATGAACACTAGCTACTGATTCGTGAAATGTTAGAGAAGATACCAATAGAGCCAGCACCAACATCTTCTCTCAAATTCAGCGTAGAGCGCAAATAACGGAACAAAAATTATCAACTTCCCCTACCCCGTCTCAGAGCCCCTCCCACATCTACTTCTGCCATTTTCACTATCATGCTTTTTGACATTGCTGCATTAGTTAACCCTCAGTGCGCATGCGCCTGAGGGTAATAGTAGTCAACCTGTCAATCTCGAAGAGTCCGGCTACCCAGGCTTTGAAAGCGACATCAAACTATAGCACTTCACAGAGTAAGTCCCTTTAATGTGCCAGAATTGTTAGTTTTGACTTAGTTTTCAAGAAAAAGCGAGTAGAATTTCAGTCCTACAATTATACGTTACGGTAATGGGAACCGCCCCTTAAAAACACTTGCTTGTCACGTGAGCCAGCTTGCAGGTTGCAAATCACTTTTAAATAGCTAACAATTACATGCGTTCAGCGTGAGGTGTTGCGTTGCGTAGTTGCTGAGTGAGCAAATACCTAACCTAAAAGTCTCTAGTTCAACCCTCGTAGACGCTTTTTTTTTTCTTTTTTTTTTTCATCCTGTTATTTTTTCTTTTTTCTTTTGTCTTCTTGGCTTATTTTCCTCTTCCTACTACTGTTTTTATTTCTTTCTTACCTTTTCCTTCCATTTCCTCTTTCTTTCCTGTACTGTTTTTCTTTCTTTCTTCTTCCATTTTCTTTTCTTACTACCTTTTTTCATTCATTCCTCTTTCTTTTGTCCCTCTTCATTGTCTTTTTCTCTTTCCTGCCTCTCTTCATGCCACTTCTCTTTCTTTTTTTTTTGTTTCTATGCGTTTCCTTTGTTATTATTTTCTTTATCATACTAGCTAACTAGCTTCAGTGCTCTAGTATTATATTGTGAATTATATATAAAAGACAAACAAAACAAACAAGTTGATAAATACTTTAGCTACTATCAAACAGGCGCAGCCAGACCCTTTACCTAACCGGTACGGTCTGGGGGTGCGGTTCAGGAATATTTTGCGATTGAACGCATCGAAGATTCCTGGAAACCTTGGATGGGAAGTATGGTAGGGTCTCATTTACTGACCGGACCGGACCGATTACTGACCAACGAAACGAACGGACAGAGGGAACGGACCCGCCTGCGGTGTCAGCGGATTTGGTCCGGCTTCTTAATAGATCTCAGTAACCCTTTACACCAAGGGCTTATTGCTGTTATGTATTTGTCTTAACTCCTCTACCTAAAAACAAATGCACTTCACAAGGCAAGATATAGATTACAATTTAACTGATACAAATAACTTCAAGTGTTACTGCAAGAAGTAACAGCCAACCTATACCTGATTCAAGCTCTACTACAGTCATTTTGGGGTGATAATTTTTAAAATAACACAACTTATCAATAGCTTGTATGTATGTTTTAGTTAAAATACACATAATTTTGTAATAAATTTGGTTGTGTGTAAATACTTTGTATGCATGTCAACGAAACCCCTAAATGTTTCTTCATTAAAAAACAACAACAACTACAAATCATTTTATGATACCTTTATTGTACTTGGTCATTTTTCTTTTAGCTAAGTCCTTTTTTTTTTCTTTTTTTTTTGAAAGAAACAATACATAAGAATAAGTGAGAATGAAAACATACTTTCCCAGATAAAAAAATACTGTAAGAAAGAGGGGGTACCAAGTCTTTTGACTCGCCTGGACTGTTTATTTTGTGTTATCATCACCAATTTAATATCAAGCCTAAACTCTTCCTGAATAATGGTCATTCTGCTGAAGAATAATTTAACGCTAATTAGATCATAAATGGATCGTATTGTTTCTACTTAAAACTCTTGTTACGTATAAATTTATCTCCATTTCTTGTGAGCTGCTATTGTTGAATTACAATTAAAATAAATACCTCATTTTTCAATTTCATTGCCCATTGTTTTTTATTTCTGCTTTTTTTTTGCCACTTTAGCTTTCTTTTATAGATGAAAGAAAATATGTCCTATTAATTATCCTAGTATAGTTAATCCCAGACCAATCAGCTACCAACTCAGCCATGTGGTCACTATTAAACCACAGAAATACTACTGACGCTATCATATTATGATACTTATATATACAGTGGAACCTCTCTACAAAGGCCATGCTTGGGGTCAAGTCTTTTGACCCTTGTAGAGAGTTTGGCTGCTTTCAGAGTTTATTTTTTATTGTAGTAGATCACTGTGTTCCATTTACGCTGGCTGTTGTTAAGAGTCAAGTTGTTCTTCAGAGTCCCTTTGTAGAGAGGTTCCACTATATATATATATATATATATATATATATATATATATATATTATATATATATATATAGCAATTGCCAATTTCTTTTGAACTAGTCAATCAATAACTTACTACATATTTATATGTATATATATATAACTAAGTTAATAATGTGTTTGGTACCAAAAGTTTTGGCTCACCATAAGACTGTATGAATACGTTGTGATACTTATCTTACTGGGATTTTGAAAAACAACAACAAAAAACAGAACCACGGTTGAGAGGAGTCTCAACAGCATTGTTTGTACAGGGTATTGTTTCAGAACCACGGTTGAGAGGAGTCTCAACAGCATTGTTTGTACAGGGTATTGTTTCAGAACCACGGTTGAGAGGAGTCTCAACAGCATTGTTTGTACAGGGTATTGTTTCAGAACCACGGTTGAGAGGAGCCACATTAACATTTTTGAAATTTTAGGGGAAGTTTCATTTCCATAAAATTGGTGAAAGTTTTGTAGCAAATGTAACCCTGAAGATCATAATAATTTCAGAGGTGCAAAACAAGTTTCAGGTGGGTGAGGGGGGAACAAATCACCTAATAGTACGGTCTTAACATTGCCCCCCCCCCCCCCCCCCCCCCCCAACATTTTCATCTTCTTGCTCCAATGCAGTGCACAAATGTTCAGAATGATCACAGAGGATAAGATACATATGACCTTTACAGAAATAAATAGGAACACTTGAAAGCTTTATTGTGTAAACGTTAACAAATTACTATGCAGATATAGATAGCTAAATAAATTACTTTTTTAATGTTTAGGATGTTTGATTAAATGGCAATTTATATCTCCAAGGAGATTAAGTTAAAATTAAAGTTGCTTTGTTTTAGTTTAATGGGATTGGCTGTCTTCTACAGGTCTTTGGTTTAAGTTTTAGTTAACTAAAAATGACACTGTGGGGTATTGTTATTGTTTGTAACTTTTCAATAACTGAATTTTGTTTAGTTACTGCAATAAGCTAACTCCAATAGTGTACAATATTAGAGGATCTGTGCAAAAGATTGATTGGGTTAAACCTAGAGTTACTATATGGCCACCATACAGATCTTAGACACTGAAAGATAGGCCAGACTATTGAATGTCGACTATCAAATAGTGATTCTGAGTTAACCAATTTGTTCACTCTCAAAGATTATATTAAAATATAGCTATTGCTAATTATTTTCTTGGAGTTATATTACCCTAGAACAGTGCGTCTTTTTATTTTTTACTTAGAAGCATCAGGTTGCTTGATGTTCATTGCATTGTGACAAAGACTACCAACTACTCTCAGTATATGACTCTAAACCAATGAAAGCATCTGTCAAAGGCAATTCCAGTTACACTCAAGATTAATTATTTATTGCTCACACTATCATAAAAACTATGTGATGATTAAGCATGGCAAAGGACATAAATGATAGGGAAGGAAGTGAAATATACCACACTAACTCTCCTCAACAACCAGCATACGTAATTTACCACATAGAAATTTTAGGATAGCCCCCAAGTGTAGTCCTTGTAGAGAGGTTATTTCCTATTTTAGTTATAGTTACATTAGCTATAGCCATCAGGGTATTCATACAGAAACAGTCACAAAGCAGACATGCATAGATGTGGTATTGAAGTGTACTCTATAAAAAAAATTGCTATGAAAATTTTTAATCACTTGGCAAAACTTGTCTACTAAAATTTATTTTAGTTATAGTTTTAGCTATAGTAAAACTTGTAGGTTATTAAGTAACATGAAAATTAAACACTAGCCTTATTCACGATTACATACGTGTCAGAAAGCGACGTGTGTATTCATGAATATAAACTCAGTAGCCAGTTTGGTTTGTAAAGAGTCGTCAGTAACGGTTCCCTTTGACTGCGTCTCGTCTGGCGTAGCTAGACCCTTTACATAACCGCTACAAGGTGAAAGGGTCTGGGGACAATCATGCACCTTGGCTGTTCTAGAACCAAGATTTTGGGCTGTGGTTAGTTAAATAGACTAGGTCGTTTTAAATAACTTGTTCAAAGAAAGGAGGTCACACATTTTTTTTTTGAGATTTTCAGCCCTGAATTAGGTGTGGTTTGTGTGGTGTCAAGTTGAGAACAGCTATATACTCTGTAGATATATTTCTAATAAAGAAACAACAGGTGGGGCAAGCGGAGGGCTGCCTGGCCAATATTGTAAGCTAACTTGTATAATGTGCTTTGTGAGTATCCAAATTCCAAGTTGTACTTTTAAAAAATCATGATTTAAGTTGCTGTTGATTTTGCATATACCTATTTTAACAAATGCCTATCATCTACATCAGCGTATTGATAAACACTTTAAGGCTAACATTTTGGAGCCCTTGATTTCAGAAAATTCAACCACACAGGCGCAAACTTTATATCGCATTTACGGTCGTGCGCGTGGGGTGTTCAACGCGCAAATTGGACTCCAGCCACTCAGCTTGCCGTTACTTCTGAACTGATTCTGTCCCTTTCTTGTGGCTGAAACTCTGGGTGGCCTAGTGGAGGATACGATCTCTACAGTTAAGGCCATAAGCCACGCCACAGACGATTCGGATCTGCTTACTCCACCACCACCACCACTACTACCACCTCAAAACGGCTTTTAGGCCGAATTTCCATGGTGGGCCCTATGGAAAGGTAATGCCAGTCTGTAACTGCACATATTTGCAATCTTCCACCCTTCCATAGACGGCATTTCTAACATTTATTTCTTCTACTGATATGTTGTTGTTTCTTTCTTTCTTTCTTTTTTCTTTTTTTTTTCTGCTGTTGCTCCTTTTGGTGTTTTTTTTTGTTGTTTTTTTGCACAGTTCCCTTTACCAGCTTTTAAATTACTAGCTAGCTAGGTTGCTAGATCCACATGATAGATTGATATTCTGAAAGCTATCTAGGACTATCTTCAAGGTCCAAACTGCCTTCTACAACAAATCGCCGTTGCTGGAAAGCTAACCGTTATCTTCTTCTAAAAAGGAGGGGTTTGACCTAACTTGAACGAACCCCGCTGGATCTGTCCATGATCTCGTTGTACTTTTATGATGTACTAAATTTATGTGCCCGATGAATGTAAAAACCTTCAGTGCACGCTGATACCAGACTTTTTCACGAAACCTATATGCGATGAAAGAGACAGCAACATCTCCTTCCGCGTGGTCAAAGAAATCACTCCCTAGACGCGCAAACTTGTCTAACATTTGGAGACGAGCGGTTACAGCAAATAATCTTGGTAGTTATTGTTGTTTTTTAAGCTTCTCTGAGATAAATATGATTTTTAGACAAGACGCCCGACTACACCGTGAGAACATGGGTAACTGGAGGAAGTTTTAGTTTGTTATCAAGCGTTAGATTGTACAACGCCAAGCAATAATGATAACAATAAAACTTTTTCTCTTCGTATCTGCACTTAAATTTCGTGAAACAAAAGGAATCATTCATACTTTAGTATGGAGTGTGGAAAGCCTCTCTAATAACGGCCTACTGTAATTTTATTGTTCATCTTGATAATCTTGTACTTAATAGATACATGCATACATTACACATATAGGCCATAACACATACCTCTCTGCTGTACATAATGTACAATATTATGCATACATTCCTCTGTTGTTTTATTTTCAGAAATCCTCTGTTGGTGAGAATAGGTGATGTTATAGCAGTTACAGAGTGTGATAATTTGAACATATATGTACTAGTGAGTATTACTTTTCTGTTTTCTACTTTCATAATAAGCAGTATGAATTTGTAAAATTTTCATAATTTTATGTGTACATTGCTGATTTAATTATTTCTTCCTTAATCAAGCTTTAATGCTTGTTATTTTGTGCATGTTTGTCTGGTCAATTTCCCAGCTCCATAGAGAGCAATATGATGCCTGTGCCTGTGGAGTGCCACCATATACCTGTTCCCAGAATGCTAGACGAGTCATAATTCCCTGTATACCAGGTTTGGGTGGTAGTTTCCGTATTTCAAATCCAGATGGTAATCTTGGAGCAGTGGATTCATACAGTGAAGGTAGCACTTATTACTTAGCAGGTAAGTAAACTGAAGCTATAACAAAATAATAAATTTCACCCATTCTTTCTTTCCAAAACTTAGGCTTCCCAGCAGGTGAAGAGTCTTGTGGCAGTTCAAATGGATCAAGAGCTGTTTTTACAGTAGCAAGTTAGAAAATATTTTGTGTGCCCATATATTTTACTATTGTTAAGTACTTTATGCACACTTATTATTATCTGTGTTTGGTAATGCTGACATTGCCGCCATTGCCTTCTTCTCCATCGATTCTTTCCCAATATGTATCTGCTAACATTCTTGAGTATTACCTAAATTCCATTTATTCCTATGTTTGTGGAAATATTTACTTGTATATAATTCCTAAATCAATATTGTGTTATGTGTGTTTTTGTGTGTGTTCCAGTAACCCCCACTTCTACACCAAACCCAACAGTCTCAACAAAGCCGGTAACACCAGATTTAGCAATAGGTAGGTACCACACTCTCAACCAATGGGGAAAAGACGGGAATTGAAACTCTCTGTCTCAACTTTTACTATTGTTTTCATAATTACTTTATTGCAGCATTTTTTGACTGCTTTGGCACAGTTACCTTTACTATCCTAAAGATATTGAATTGGCAAGGGAGTGAAGTGAAGTGAAACACTAGCAAAGGTCTACAATATATAATATATATGTATATTTATTCCACCCTAGATATCTTCACAATGATATTTTTAGGTACGTGACCCGTGAGATATCCCATGATATCTCATGGCGTTATCTCATGGTTGTACTGGGCAAGCTCATTACCAGAGTAGTTATAGCAACCTGGCCTGCCCAGGCCTGGCATACTGGTTTTCTGGGTTTTTACAGCTTATACCTTACTCTAGTGGAGCCTACCCAGCCAGGTTAGAGCAGTTGCTATAATATCAGCTGGGGTTACACTTGAGTTACCAAAAAAACTACTTCAGTGAAGATATCTAGTGTGGAATAAACCACTTATTATACTCGTCAGAGTGATATGGCTAGATATTTCACTCTCAGACTTTAATTTTCACTCGCCTTTGGCTAGTGAATTAGCCTGCTTGTGAAATATTTCCCCATATCACACTCTGACTCATATAATAAGTATTATATATATAATATAATATATAATTCATTACATGAGTCAGAGTGTGATATGGTGAAATATTTCACCAGCAGGCTAATATATTTTAAGGAACCTGAGAGTGTAAAAATAGAGCCTGAGAGTGAAATATCTTGCCATATCACTCTGTAGATATCTTCATTGCCAATAGGCAGGGTAACTCACACCATTGCAAAGTTAGCAGTATTGGCTCCCCACAACCCCAGCTATATCTAAGCAGCTGCTCTAACCTGGTTGGGTAGGCTACACCTGGGAAAGGTAGCTATAAAAACACAGGAAAACTGGCAAACTAGGCCAGTTGCTATAACTATAATTATAGGGTAATGAGCTTAGCTAATACAGTATGAAACAATATCATGTTATTTCACAGTCTTGTATTAAAAATTACATTTTTTCTTTATTTCACACTAGATATTCACAATGTTTGGTACATGACCATGTTATTTCATGAAGTGTTATTTCACACTGTATTGGAAAACTCATTACCCCAGTAGTTATAGCAACGACCACCCTTACCAATTTTCCTGGTTTTAACAGCTACTTCCTCCTGTACAAACTATCCAACCTTACCAAAATATCAGCTAGTGCAGAATAAACTACTTATTGCACTAGTCAGAGTGATATGGCAAGACAATTCACTCTCAGGCTTTATTTTCACAGTTAAACATTATAAAATTCAATAAAAACTAGCAAGTACCCTCCCCCCCCCCCCCCCCCCCCCCCCCCCCCCCGCCACATAGTGGCGCTTGACGTATTGCAAAGTAAGAATGCAGTAGCATAAGTTATTTTGCTCAGTTACCATTTTCTACCATTGGTTAAGGTTACGTAAGTTTCCCTCTTCTGCTCTCTTTTTTGTGAACTATCTGAGCTTTTCTTACAACCCACTTCTCCCTTCTTTAGCTCTTCTTCTAGAGTCATGGATGTGGTTGTGCGATGGGGTCGTTAATGGAGTGGCGGTCGAGCTTCCCCTCTCCGATCCTCTCTCGCGATAGCGCTGCCACCAGAATTCCGATCCAAGCTCCGGCAGCACACTCTTCGGCACGCGGGGACCTTGTGGTAGGTGGGCCCGGCCTATATGTATCCGCGAAGCTAGGACAATCAAGTCGAGCCTTTATGTTTCAACTGATTTAATTGGAACTGACAGGCACGTGCGTGGCTCGGCTGCTTAGTTCAATGCCACGCACATGCGCAAACACAAAATGATAAATACATTTGGTTAGACACCGGGAACACAAATTACACAAGCAAAACAATAAACAATAAATAAGTGACGTTCTTTACCTAATAAATGACACAAAAATAATAAAACTACTAATACATACATTACATAAATTAGTTCATAAGTTCCTGTCTTCTTCCTCCGTCTTCGCTTCATCTCTGCTCCTGGAGGCCAGACCCACAGGTCCCCCCCCTAAGCCGATACCCTTGGGTTGAGGCTGACAAACCCCCAAAGGGCTGGGCTCCATCTCAGTCTCAGACCACGACTGGCGACTAAGTCCATCAGCATTGCCGATGGTGGATCCAGGTTTGTACCTAATGGTAATGTCCATACCCTGTAACTTCAGGGCAAATCTCATCAGTCTTCTGTTGAGATGTTTACTACTCAAAAGAGACACACATGGTTTATGATCACTATAGACAGTTACCGATCTCCCGTAGAGATAATACTCGAAATGTCTAACTGCCGAGACGATAGCCAGAGTCTCCAACTCGGTAACTGAGTAATTCTTCTCAGCTCCTCTTAGCTGGCGGCTATAGAAAGCCACAGGTAGGTCCACTCCATCACGCACCACATGCAGGCACGCCCCCACTCCGTCACCGGAAGCATCCGTGTATAAACAAAAACAATCATTAGCAACAGGCACAAACAACACAACTCTTACACATAATGACTCACGCAGATGATTAAAGGCCAAGGACATCTCCTCGGTCCAGACAACTTTGGCAGGTGAGGTCAGAGAGACAGCCGGAGATAGCAAGGAAGATAGTCTTGCAAAGCCATCCACAAACTGTCTGTAATAAGACATAGATCCTAGAAAAGATCGCAGCTGCCGTTTAGTTGTTGGTTTCCTGAAGTCCCGCATAGCCCTTACTCTCAGCTCAGGTACAGCAACTCTCCCACAACCGATCTGATGCCCAAGATATTCCATGTACTTACGGCCAAACTCACACTTCTGTCTTTTAATTGTAAATCCTGCCTCACCCAAACAAATAATCACTCTCTTCACGTCCTCCAAATGACTCTTCCAATTGCTACTAAAAATGACAACATCATCAATATAGTTTCTAGAGAAACTCTTCACAGGTCTTAATACCTCCTCCACAATAGATTGAAAAATTGCAGGTGCATTTTTCAGCCCAAAGGGCATACGCCTATACATGAACTTTCCCATGGGACACACAAACGAGGTAAGTGGCATACTCTTCTCGTCAACCTCAATCTGGTGGAAGCCCGATGTTAAATCTAGCTTGGACAGACAACAACTCGGACCCACCTTCTCAAGTATCTCCGTCAAGGTAGGCAACCAGAAGCGTCTCAAAGGAGTTCTAGCATTCAGCTCTCTATAGTCTATGCATACTCGTACTGACCCATCTTTCTTCCTTACAGGAACCAAAGGACTCGCCCACTCCGCATCACTCTTCACAATCACACCACTCGTCAACATCTTGTCAATTTCTATCTCAACACCATCACGTATTCCCACAGGTATCAGCCTAGGAGGTAGATTAACAACATCCGCCCCCTCTCTCAACTTGATAACACATTTACTCCCCTTGCACAAGCCTGGCATATCCGAAAAATACATATCCAAGTCCCTCAACAATTCTTGCAGTTCTTTTTCCACATACCCATCACATTTCTCCGTTCCCAACACAGCCTTACTACCCTCTAAATCACATAGCACGCCGTGCTCCTCAGCAACGACAGACACAGCATTTACATTCACAACACGATCCACATACTCCTTCGTATTATTAATGTGTACTACCCGCAAACGGTGACTGTCTCCCTTGCTGACCCTGTATGTCACTCTTGACATTTTCTCTTTTACAACATATGGACCCTCCCAGGAAGCCTGCAAGGAAGCATGCATTCCCGGGATTCTAATTAACACTTTGGACCCAACCTCCAAACAACGATCGCTACGATTCTTATTGAAGGACAAACATCTCTTAGTCGTATTACTACTCTCCTCAACCACTGCCATGTCATGAAGCAGTGAGAGTCTTTCCTGAAGCTTCAAAACCCAGTCCTCCACATCCAAATCCTCATATACTCTATCCACCCACCCTGAATACAAGATGTCAAGGGGGCCCAACAAATCCCTCCCATAAACCAGTTGGTGAGGGGAAAAGCCAACATCTCTATTGGGCACTTGTCGAATAGCAAACAATGCCATAGGCAAGAACTCTGCCCAATCAATGCCTGTCTCACTTGCCTTTGCCAGCATGGGTTTTAAAGTCCCATGAAGGCGCTCAACAACCCCATTACTCTGGGGCCTGTAAGGGGACGTCAGAATTCTGTCAACCCCTAACACATCGCAAACCTTCTCCATTACTCTCCCTAGAAATACACTACCCCTATCAGATAGTACTCTCAAGGGTATTCCCGTTCTTGATATAATGTCAACAAAACATTCAGCAACCTCATTTGCTGAGCACGACCGCATTGGACATGCATCAGGCCACCTGCTAGCCAAGCAAATATATGTAAACAAATACTTCACGCCTCTCCGAGCTTTAGGCAGTGGACCCACTATGTCAATGGCAACAGACTCGAAGGGGACGGTCACAATGGGACGCTCTACCATCTTGGCAGACTTATTCCCAGCCGAATTCATTCGGAGGCATACATCACATGACTTCACATATTTCACGATGTCGCTATGTAGGCCAGGCCAGGTAAACTTAGTGTTCAATAGTTTCCTCATGCCCCGCACGCCCGTGTGTGAGCAATGATCGTGTGCTAATTGGAGCACTTAATGCCTGCGATCAGCTGGCACAACCAACCTATTCAACGTCACACCAAAGTCATCCACCATACTATGAAACAATAAGTCATTCTCCCACATGTAGCCATTAAGGTTTTTTGAGGCTAGCTCTTTACAGCTATTCAAGGTCTCATCGGCTTTAATCTGATCCTTAAGCAGACTCACGTCAGGTAAGTTGCTCACTTGAGGGCAGCCCAACGACACTGAACCCTCACTCACACGACTACCATTATCATCACCCTCAGGCACATCCACACTCACACTACCATCACTATTACTAGGTAGTTCATTATGCACTTGTAAGGGGGATGGATTAGCCATTTCCAGATCTCTACGATTACTGGTCTCCTCAGCTAAGGTAGTCATCCAATCACCAGCTCTGGTGACAATGTTGACCTGTGACTCCTCGGGTCGGCTGGGGCCAGACTGATGGGCCTCCACCACCCTATCAGTGCTCCCAGCAGAGTCCGCATCCGTTTTAAGGGATGACTGGGTGTCCGGGGTATCACCGGAGTGCCCCACCCCACTCTCAGATATAGTCGAGAGTGGGGCAGCACCCAGAAGGAGTCGCTTAGCCATACAACTGTCCATTGGCACAGAGAACAACACTTTGTTGTGCAACATGCCCGGCTCGGCCACAGCCACTCTCATCTCAAAGACCCGACCCTCGATGTCAAAGTCCACAACTGCAGTACACAAAGTGACTGGCACTCCCGTAGCCCCCTGGACCTCTATCGTATCCGGGAGGATCTGGTTCTCATATACCAGACACCCAGGTACAACAGTTATTTCTGCCCCTGTGTCTGGCACTATATCACACAGCAGCCCATTCACCTTTCCAGACACAGCTGGAGTCCCATCCTGCACAGCTACCCAGCTGGCATTGATAGGCTTGGTCCCGGCTTTTAACCCAAGCGACCTCTTGGCCCCCTCTGCCTGCCTGCCCTGCTCCTTGGCGTGAGTACGCTCACCCTTATTTGGGCAGTCTGGGGACTTATGGCCAGGTTGCTGGCACGAAAAACATACAATAGGTCTATGCTCATCCCTACTTGCACGACACTCGAAGAACCTATGTCCAAATCCATTACACTTATAGCACTTCACACTACCATTGTTTATACCACGCCCACTGCCTCTACTACCTCCAGATCGGTCGGAATCTGTTGAGTGCAATGACAGGGCCAGCTTGTTAAGGTCACGGAAGGTGTTAATCTCCCGGCTGTCCATAATTGCCTTTTGTTGCCACGTCAAACTATTACGATAAATAGCCGACGCAAAAAATAAGAGAATGTCTTTTCGCTCAACAATGGACATATTAACAGAATCTATCAAACTCTTCAAATGGACATACTTTTCAAGGGGGTTCATAGATCTGACATCACTAAAAAACTCAGTGGTTAACTTACTGCCGAGACTGGTTTTGCCAGAACCTAATGATTCAATTAGTGTTTGCTTTAGCTCCTCGTATGGGCACTCATCCCTGTCAATTGATGCAACTATTTGTGATGCTGATTTAGATGAGAGTTTCTGGTACAGGATACATTTAAACTCGCTCCTAGGCACTCCAATGTCAGTAAGGTCAGCTTCAAGTTTGCGAATATACTTTGCAATGTCAAGCCCATCTTTATGATGGGCTAGACCTTGAACCTTTCTAGTTCGGTCTGACAGAGAGGTGGTAGGGGGTGGTACCATAGTCCTCCCACGGGCCAAAGATCTAATAATCTGCCTTAACTCCCTATTGGTTAACTCATCATCCTCATGTCCACCTGACACACTAGCAACTCTTCCCATGCTCTCTTCACTCTCACGTCCCTCACCCCTTCCTTCCTCCCCCAAATCTCCCAATTGTAACTCAACCTCTCCCAAATCATCCATCTCCTTCACTGTCTCAAAACTCCTACGAGAACTGATAGAACCAGTCTCACTATCAGAACAAATACTCAGACCAACCCCTGACACACTGACACTACTATGAATAGCACAACAAAGCACACTTTCTCCACTATCTACAACACTTCTGATCTCACTCACACCAGAGTCAGATGAAGCACCTTGTGATAAAGACTGCTCCCTGAATTTGCTGTTCCTCTTACAAGCTCGAGTAGGCTGAACTCTCTGACTCATCCGCCAAAGCAAGGACCTCAGAGAAACCTACAGCCACACAAAAACAAAACAACAAAAATAAATAATTCCGAAAACAATCAAAGATTACAAAATAGGCAACACGTGTAGTGCGCAACAAATGGAAAAAACACCGAATGACAACAACACAAATAGAGTTTGTAGCCTGATACGAGCGATGGTGTGAGGTTGTAGACTCCTCCACGTATTAAAGAAGGGGAGAGAACCGCTGCCACCAACTGTGGTTGTGCGATGGGGTCGTTAATGGAGTGGCGGTCGAGCTTCCCCTCTCCGATCCTCTCTCGCGATAGCGCTGCCACCAGAATTCCGATCCAAGCTCCGGCAGCACACTCTTCAGCACGCGGGGACCTTGTGGTAGGTGGGCCCGGCCTATATGTATCCGCGAAGCTAGGACAATCAAGTCGAGCCTTTATGTTTCAACTGATTTAATTGGAACTGACAGGCACGTGCGTGGCTCGGCTGCTTAGTTCAATGCCACGCACATGCGCAAACACAAAATGATAAATACATCCGGTTAGACACCGGGAACACAAATTACACAAGCAAAACAATAAACAATAAATAAGTGACGTTCTTTACCTAATAAATGACACAAAAATAATAAAACTACTAATACATACATTACATAAATTAGTTCATAAGTTCCTGTCTTCTTCCTCCGTCTTCGCTTCATCTCTGCTCCTGGAGGCCAGACCCACAATGGAGTCCCCTTTTCATTTGTCTATCTCTCCTGCTTCTAAATTTCTGTCCTACTTTGAGAAACTTTTGTCCTCTATTTCGTAGTTTAGCCTTTCTAACCCACGCCTTACCTTGCCGATTCCACCCGCTTTTCAGTTACAATTAATCGCCTGGTACCTTCTCTTTTGTACTTTCACCTTCCTTTTTGAAACCTATGCAACCTTCCATCGTCTATTGTACTCACTTTTTAGTAATAATCAGCACTTTCTATTGAATGTGATATCACTTTGCATAATACCATGAGGTGACGATGCTTTACCAAACCACACAAAGCTCAGGAATTATTCATGAATACACACTGCCATCTTCGCGGTCGTTGATGTTACTGCCACACAAGCGTATTATTATTATATTATAGATTAGCACTTTCAATTATATTTTCACAAAGAAGTGTGGGTGTGATGAGTCATAGTAAGAGCTGTAACAGAATCGTATTCTATAATTTTTAGTTTACTAGTTCATATAACAACCCACTCAGGTAGAACTACCATTACTATTTTACACTGTTAGGGCCACTTCAATTAGTGGTCCGACAATTCATTTCTTTCTATCAAAATGAGAATCTAATTAGGAGAGGGCTATCTTTTTAACTAAATTAGTTTATATACTTCATTATTATTCTATAATTAGAGTCTGTTTTATTATTTCAACCTCTTTTGATAAACAAATGAGTTTATTTGAACACAATTGAAGTTTTACCCCTATAGATTTGTAACACAATAATTATGGCAGGTCTACAAGTGAGAGGGCTATATATAACATGATGACAATTTACACATTGAGCCACATTATTAATTCAGGTAATCTTTCTCCACTCACTGAATGTACATTTTGTTGTTGTTTTGCTGTTTTCTTTAGAGCCAACCGTCATAGAAAATTCAAACACAAAAGATGAACCATCGAATTCTACTCCAAAAAGCACAGGGTTTATAAAGAAAGCAATAAAGCTGAGCTGGTATCTCTTTTATGTCTTCACTGTAACAAATTAAACATTACTAAGAGATTGGTGATAGAGTGAGATGATACATGAATTTTGTTCATTTTTAATAATAAAAATGCTATTATTTAATTTCGCCCATTGAATTCTTGATCAAATGTTAAAAACCTATGGACAGCTTGAAATGTTCGCTACAGATAATGTTTCAAGTGCTAATCTATTAGCTGTGACTGGAATTATAGATCATTTCACTCAATAATTGAGTTGTTTTGATGTTTGTATTCTCATTTTGTTATTTTTAAGTAATGCAATAAATTACATGTAACAATCTTGGTAATGAGCAGCGAAAGACCAACAAAAAGTTTTGGTTACCTACTACTACTTGTAGCTGGAATGAAATGTTTACTTACTTCCATCTTCACATTTTTTAGTTTCTATATTTTTATTGTTGTGTTAAACAAAATATAAGGGATGTATTCACAATAAGTAGTGAGAAGAAGACCTAGTAAACAAGTAAGCTAGTGATCGAGAGGAAAAGTTTTTGAAATGATAATTAACTTGAAGAAGATATATTGACTATCGATAGTAAAACCAAAACCCCTTTAGTTTCGGGTATATTATTTTTGGTAAGAATAACTGTTGTGGGGCTGTAACTCCCGCACAAATTGTAGAAGAATCAATTAAAAGGACCAGCCTAATTGTAGGGATAGGCAACCCTTCAACTGTGAGCAATCAGGTCCTAGAAGTGACACAGTCAAAGGGATGTGCCACCAGCAACGAGACCGTGATTAACAGAGCACTGCAATAGCTACTGTAGTAGTGGCAACTATCACAGAGAGAAAGTTAGTACTGTGAGCAGAGAAGAGAACTAATTGTAACAATTCTTTCAAAGTACAGTAACTGAATGAATGACAAAGAAATGATAATTTTATGAATGAACAGCATGTGTGCAATGTGGTGAACATAACAACTGAGGTTAATTAGTGTGTCATGCAGGCTATTGTTCAGAGTCTGATGCAACTGTATTCATGATCAGAGTTTTATCTGTCCATTCACAGAGGCATAGCTGTCATTGGGTGGTGTCACACCCAGACAATAACTAAGCTTTAAAGAACATGAAAATACTAATATTTTGGAAGACAGTAAATTTGATTAAACTAAAACAACCAGTAGAGTGGAGGACAAAAACTAAAACTAAGCATTTTTTATTATAATCAATTCACTTTGAATCTTGTCATTATTTAATGATATAAGTAAACATTCTCTAAACCATATAAAAAATTATCTTACATTATTAATACACCTAAGATTTCATAAAAAAATGATATTTTTGAAGTTCTTTAGGAAAAATACATAACATACTTTCTTCAAGGAGTCCCATCATTGAAGAATTTGAGACACAACACAAATTAACCAAAAGTAAGTCAATTGATAGTAAAAACTAATTAATCTTTGGGGAAAATTAGGAGGAAAAAACTAAAACTAAGAATTTAAGGTCATTCTTTTAGAATGATTAACTAAAACTAAGAAAGTCCGGAATCTCTAAACCAAACAACACTGCAAGAAATGTAATAATTAACTAATAATTTATCCCCAAAGCTCATTGAATTTTTTTTCCTTGTTAAACAGAAGTAGAGATTACAGTTGTTGTTATTGTTCTGGACCTTAACATCACAGCTGAAAACAGATGAAATGATGACCTCTAGTAAAGAGAGAGGAGATTTACTCTCAGTATACTCATTGTGATTTTATTTTAAATAACAAATTTTTATAGATGTAGTCATGTGTCAATATATTTTATAGCTTAAACAATGATTAGGTAAATTATTACTTGAACAAGATGGGAAGCAGAAAATGGATTGGAAAAAAAAAAAAGAAAAAGGTGAAAGAAACACACACACACAAAAAGCAAAATAGGTACATTTTGAGCTAATTAGGTAAAAAAAAGCAAATTTGATCTAGGCCTAATTCAGACCCTATATGTATCCCACACTCATTATACACTCAAGCTCATTACACTCTGAATATTATTTCCTTTTAGTCAATTACATTCTTCTCTTCGAACTATACTCAAAATCACATTCATGCTGCTATCACCACACCTTTTCTTGTTCTGTTTGCTACATTATGGCAGAACCTTTTCTTTATTTATTTTTTTACTTCTTTACCTTTGTGCATACTAAGTGCTGTCTGGAGTTTGAAGAACTCTAACTTTGACTTATCATTTAGGGTGTGATAGCTTAGCTAGAGTTGTATTCTCCAGGTGGCACTACTACAAGTCTTAATGCTTCAGTGGTTGATTTGAATCACTCTGTCTCTCATTTTTTCTGAAAAATATACCCCTTACAGGGTAGTGTAGCAAGGAACCTGGTGTCAGCCTTGTATCCCCACACAGAGAAACAAGTTTTTACTTCTTGGATCAATATTCAAGTACTGTTGATCTTTATATAACTGTCGTGCCTTTATATTTAATCCACACAAACACAAACACACACACACACACATATATAATATATATATATATAATTTTGTCTGCTGCTGCAACACTAAACAAAAACAATAGTATATGATGTACATCAATGCCCATTCTGTAATTAGGACAGGTATCAGTGTGTTACGAAATAAATAATGTCTCTTTCTTTTTTCCTACTTATCTCATTAAATATGATAAAACGAGGTTCACTCCTCCACACAGTTGTAGTCATATAAGATGTGTGCTACTGATTAGCTTATATCTTTTTCCAAACAGAAAGAAATGTAGCTTATATCTTTTCCAAACAGAAAAGAGATGTAGTGACACCTATGTGTGAATATAATGTTCATCTGTCTAATTATCTACCATTATTATCATGTGTGTATATGATGTGTGGCTCACTTCACCTCACAGCTACAGATATTTTATACAATGATTTGTAAGTCATTGATTATAATTGTAGCTTATAGGAGAGCAAGGCTGGTTGGCTGTAGGGAATGGCACAGGTACTTCACAAAGCAAGATTAAATGAGTTAATTGGTGTCTTTCAACACCAAGCGTCACTACTTATGTTTGTGTGTACAAGTCCATCAATCAGGAGAGAGATTTGTGAAAAAAGGAACAAGGAGGTATATCCTTATAAAGGAGGTCACTATAGTATGTCATTGCCCTTCACAGTAATTACCTAGTCACCATTTTATATTTTATTGTTCTCTTATAGTTGGTCAAAAAAGTTGCAATATCGGAATTACTGAGACAGTTATGAGAGATAACCTCAGTGTAATTGTGCTTGATCTTTGTTTAGGAGTGACATCTGAATTTGTTGAGTTAAATGTAGTCACTATAAACAATAACACACACAGAATACATAGGATTACTCTAATTAAAAAAAACAACAATCAAATAATTTGTATAACACATATAATAGGTACAGAAGCTCATGTACGGTCACCCCCTGCCCTCTCCTACCCCTTGATTATACATGATACATATATTATTCATTTGATACAGGAGAATATCACAAGTCTGTTGGCTTAGTATTTACATGAGTGCCACAGGTACGAGCACAAACATGGCCAATCAGACGAGTGATATTCTGCGGTGTCCAATGAATAATACATTCATTATGAACTGCTAATGTGTGAACACTATAGCAATTGTTTCTTGTGCAGTAAACACTTGTATAACCTGGGAGGCACATAATAACCCAACGAGATAAATATAAAAACAGGTGATGTGGGAAAATATTGCATTAAGCTACATCCTGCTTACTTTAATGCATTTCCTATGTGGCAGCAGATATTAGGTTCTGTTCAGTACATAGTAAATACATGAATCAGGAATGATATGGCAGATATGTCCTAAGTGGACTAATTTTATTTTCAAAAGCAGGTAAATAATACTTTAGAGAGAAAGATGTCGCTATATCACCTCTGACAGAGTGCAGTAAGCATGGTTTATTCTATGCTAGATATCTTCACTACAGTAGTCTGTACTAGGGGGTTGGTAACTCATGGTGTACAGTTAGCTATGAAACTCTGAATGTTAGTTCATAGCTAAGGGCTCTCCAGGCCCCCAGCTGATATTTTAGCAGCTGCTTTAACTTGGTTGGGTATAGTTTTTTTGTAGAGAAAGATAAGCTGTAAGTTTTCACTCCTTGTATACACACTTTTACTCTTGTAGCCAAGTACCAATAGACATGTTTGCTGAAGAGCATAGTGTCCTCTTCTATTGGCTCTCAAGGATGCCTGTAAACAATATATGCATTGCTTAGCATTTGAAAAGTGAACAAAATTTCAGCTCCATCAGAATTGCGTGATGGCCATTTACTTCTCTGCACTTACATGCCACATACATATCATATATATTTATAATTTTTTTAAATACCATAAGTTGCTGTGGTAACAGCCATGGATTAAAAATATTATTCTCCTACGTTGTTCCCCTCCAATTGCCTGTGGAATATTGTGAACGGAATCATTTTTTATCGGCAAAATAGAGTGAGATGCACAAATAATTATGATATAAAGTGATGTATCATGGTTTTTTAATCTATGAATAAAAACCTAGTTTTGCAGTGGAAAGGGAATAAAATGTACTTAGTTTGTTGCCTATGTTTTGGAATGACTCTTGCTGCTTTACTGGACATTATTTTCCCCCTCAAAGCAACCATATCTTCTTTTTTATTCGGTCTTTTACTCTGCTTAAAAAACTCAGTGGAGCATATATCCACCACGCACTGTAGGTAGGAAGTGTTTTGTCGAAAAACCAGTGGGTTTACTCCTGTTAGCAGTAATTGGTAGATAGGTTGATTGCCAAGCGCACTATCAATTGCAATAGACTTCATTCAATTCAATAGGTATGATAATGTGAAGCAACAACCTAAAAAAGGGTGAGGTGAATACAATAGTGGTGGGTAAATGCTAGTAGCAGTGAGTTTAGGAGAGAAGGAGATTAACATAACTTGATAAAGGGTATAAGGGATGAATAGTTAACAATTAACAGTTCAATTGGTAGGTAATTCGAGCTTGCTGAAGGCACTTGCTCATTCTTAGTGGAGGAGGGACTGCAGGCTGGCCTGAAGGGGTGGAGCCGACACTTGTCTGGGATGGTCCAGACAAAGCTAACTATGGTATAAAATACTTAAATTATCGCTAGATAACTGCCCTTGGGATTGGGAACGTTTTAGCGATAATTCCTCGAACCCACAATTTAACTACGTGTATTACATATACCATTTGTATACACATACTAGGGAAGTAGGGGACAGGAAAGCACTGGCCCCCACATTTATAGCTTAACTTTAAGGGGCACAGGGGGGCACACTGTATGAGATTTAGCACACTCGTAAATGCATTCATGATATTGTTTATTGGAATTCAATTCAATTTACAGAACCAATAAAAATAAGCTGCTCATCACAGTAGTTACCAACTACAGAACTCAGTTGGTATTTTTTACAGTCTGTTCATGCATATTCACAAAGATGAAAGAACTGGCAGATATTGTTAAGAAAAGAATGAAAGAAAGAAGCTTTTTTTGCAATGAACTAATAAATTTAACTAATTTATTTAAAACATTTACACCATCTAATTTGTCATCAATTTTTCTTTACACTTTTATTTAGCTTAGCCACAATAGAAAATATTATCTCTTGAAAAACCAAGGTGTTCATGAGAGTAAGTATTATGCTTGTGACACATGGTGCCTCCCAATACCCTCTCACTTTGAAGCAACTTCCATCACCCGTTCTTCATTTCGCTTCCTTGCCAATAAGAACTTCAAGATATTCGATATAACTGTTACAAAGTAGTTATAAATGCTGCAATACAGTAATTATGAAAACAGTAGTAAAAGTTGAGACACAGAGAGTTTTCATGTGATTGCACCCCCCCCCCCCCCCTCCCCTCCTTCCCCCTTCTCCATCATTGGTTGAGTGAGAGTGCAATATACCTTTTGCTGAATCTGGTGACTTAGTTGAGACTGTTGAACCCAATGTAGTCAATGTAGTTCTGGGCGGTTCTAGAACACACACAAAATAACAACACATGTAACAATGAGGGCAAAAAAATCTGTACCAGATAAAAAGAGGGACGTAGGAATGGAGGGTTTCTATAAACGTCAATCTCACACCTACGTTATTGCCTCAACTGGTTGTTATCAAAGTCCATTAGCAATAACGTAGGTGTGAGATTGACGTTTATAGAACCCATCCATTCCTACGTCCCTCTTTTTATCTGGTACAGATTTTTTTGCCCTCACTTGTTTGCCTTATTTTTTGACATGCAATGATGCTTTGACAAGGTTCACACCCCTTACCATTCTGGAAATATGCAATGAACCCTCTAGGGGTCAAAGGTCAAAGTACAGACTTGAAATTTTCACACATGCTTAAGTACGATGTAGCAATGCCACATACTAATTTTGGTTAAAAAATATTCGCTGCGGTGTGAAATAATATTGTTGGTGAAGTAAGCCATGAATGCTGACCTTTGACCTCTGGCGGCCTTGACGGTTGTAGTCGAAATGACTAGACGAAGAGAATGATACCAAGAAGTCTACCAAAATGTGGCGTAGTGTCATATATTGGATCTGGTAAAATGTGAAAATTCGGCATATTTTTCACTGACTTCGAGGCTCCCTGGGGGGTGAAATTCACACCAACACTGAATGTAACTATGCCGATGCGCTGGAGACCATGAAAAGGAACGCGTTGGTACAAGTTCCACGTTCATATCTCTAACGGTTTCGGAGTTACGCGCTGCAACAAAAATATCTGAAGAAGATGATGAAAATAATGATTATTATTATTAGGAACGTCCTGATGAAAACGGTTCTTTTTCAAACTACCATATTTCAGCGGTTTTTCGAGGTAGAGACTTGAAATTTTGAAACAGCCTTCTAGTTGCGTTGAAGTTTATCTGAACCAAATTTGGTGGCCTTCGGCCACCCGGGGTGTGAGATATGGCGGCCAATGTGTTGTATTAGGTCAATGGGATGGCCGCGTCATTCCTACGTAGGGAGTGCTAGTGCACTCCCTGATATTGATTTAAGAATAAAAATTTATAGCAAGTTGAAGTTCCAAAAAGATTCCCAACACCCTCCCACTTTGAAGCAACTTCCATCACCTGTTCTTCATTTTCGCTTCCTTGCCAATGAGATCTTCAAGATACTCGATATTGTAACTGTTACAAAGTAGTTATAAATGCTGCAATTATGAAAACAGTGGTAAAAGTTGAGACAGAGAGTTTTCATGTAATTGCATCCCCCCTCCCCTCCTTCCCCCTTCTCCATCATTGGTTGAGTGAGAGTGCAATATACCTTTTGTTGAATCTGGTGACTTTGTTGAGACTGTTGAATCCAATGTAGTCAATGTAGTTCTGGGCGGTTCTAGAACACACACAAAATAACAACACATGTAACAATATTGATTTAAGAATAAAAATTTATAACAAGTTGAAGTTCCAAAAAGATAGGAATTTATGTAGTACAGTACTCATGAATGTTAGCAGGTACACATAAGGAAAAGAATCAATGGAGAAGACACCTGACAGTTATTACTGGATGTGTGGTGCCTTTCAGGCAACTCTCATCACTTACGTTATAATGGCAGTCATATCAGCATTGTCAGACAGTAGATAATATAATTGTTCAGTTTAATGAGTAATAGCACGGTAACCGTGCTATTGATCCCTAATAGCACAGGTTACCCATGCTATCACTCGCTAATAGTAGGTCAGCTTTTTAAAAAGTCTTTAGCAATTGTAGCTACACTGTATCATTCACTCACTATCTTCTTATTTCAGGATTAGATTCTGCTGGAACTTTGTTTTCAATGTATGACATTCCGTCTAATATGGGGTAGAGGTTCTGTGGTGAATGACTTAGTCTCTAACTAGAAACTACTGGAACTCTACATTTCCAAGGTTACCGCTGAGGCGTGCGCACTTACCCGTACTATTTCACTTAGCTACCGAGGTGTTTCACTCAGAACATAGCTGGTGTAGTTTTTGTATTGTGACAGATGGACTATAAATCTCTTAGGTCTTTCAGGTAGGGATTCTATATGTAGTGCCCCCGCCTTTAGGGCAGGGCTTCTATATGTAGAGTCCCTCCAATTGTGTTGTTAGGAACTGTTGCTAGGTTCTAAATCAGTTTGGCGCTGCACGCTGTCCTTAACTACTGTTTTTAGGGTCTAAGTGTAGCGCCATCGCTGCGCTTGGGACGCTACAATCAAGGGCCTTCAGGGACCCTAAATACAGTAGTTGCCTCTGAAGCAGCGCCTTACTATTATTTAGAACATAGCTAACCCCTTTTTTGTATTGTAAAGTAGGCATTCTATCCAGCATATTATAGCCCGTTACCCGAGCGACCGCGCTTGTCGTTAAGAACTATAAATCGGATACAGTCTGGTATGCTCGTAAGAAAATGTATTAGCGGGGAAAAGTCTGATATAGTTCTTAGCAACCATAATTATGATAGAAAGCAGATCAAAGCAAAATGGAATAATGAAGAGTTTGGGTACTTTAATACAATTACTAATATAGCTAAAGCTATACTTTGCTCGTTGTTTATGTTTGGGCTATAAAATAGTTATGAACCAAAATCATGGGCTAGCGAGCGAGACACTTACAGGGGTAACACAATTGAAAATCGGGGATGTTTGTTGGCGAGCGAGCGAAGCGAGCGAGACAGTATTAGGGGTGGATAATGCAAAATCGGGTATATGTTATATATATATATGTATGTATGTATGGATGGTACGTGTGCTCTTTAAACGCGCGCGCGGGGAACTTTTTTCTCCTAAAAACACGGCTATTTAGGCTTGACTCCAGTTTATTCTGAAACTACAGCATTAAGCAAACCTTACTTTAAGTATGAGAAAATTTCTGCTAAAACGCTTGTTTTCAAGACACAAAAAAATGATTCGACAGGTTACTATGGCATTGAAGACCCTTTTCCAGACTTAATTTCAAAACTTCGCCGTTTTATGGGGGGATACGGAGTGCCGGTTGTTGGTTGTCAAGAGCCGTTGGTAGTCAGAATACCGTAGTATTAATGCTATGGAAGCTACTACTTCTCGAGGGAAGCTGAGATAAGTACCCAATTCCATATTTGTTAGCTAAATATGCAAAATTAACTCTGGCCTTTCTTTTTTGTAGCTAAGAGCTAGTCAACAGTGACTGGTAAATTCAAATAGTCAGATTGGCTCAAATTTGGTACTACAAAAGTTACCACTGCTCAAGAAAATGAGGTAAGAAAGTAATTTTGTATTTGTGTGCTAAAATTAATTATCTTTTGTTTTTGTAGGTGAGAGCTTGTTGTCAAGAATTCAAGGTAATTCAGATGGTCAAAGTATCTTCAATTTGATACTACAGAAGTTATCAATACTCAAGAATGATGTAAGTAGTAATTCCATATAATTTTGTTGGCTAAAATTACAAATAATAACACTGGTTTATTTTTTTATTGTAGCTGAGAGCTTGTTCAAGAGTTACTGGTGATTGAGATTATCAGAATGGTTGATGTTTGATACTACAAAAGTTTGTAAGAGAGTGATTTTGTATTTGTTTGCTGAAATCAAATGTCATAACTGCTATTATAATCCCTTTACCGTGTATGCGAAATTTAACTGGACCTTATTTTCAGTAGCTTCAGTGTTAGAAGTCAAAATCATTCATATAAAAATAGTATAGTATTTCAGTGCCATAGTAACAACTCTCTGCAACTGCTTGAATTGAAGGGGAAAAAACAACAACAAAACAATACACTTTATTTAAAAGTTTTCTTTGTGATGTTCTTTAGCAAAGTAGTGGTTGTAACACACAATGCTTTGACACAACTGGACATGCACCTACACAGACTTACCTTCTCAGTAGTCTAGTGGACAATGTATTTTCAAGTAAATACTGTTGGCACGGCTTATAACCATGACAAAGAGCGCATTGACTTACCACCGCCACTAACTCGAATAGAAATGGAGGTCGCTAACTGCACCCGCAAAAAGAAATCAAAACGGTAAACAATTCAATTTCTAGGGTGATGCGGGTACTGATCGATAAACCAGAGGATTCTGTCTAGTGCAATTTGGGACGGGGTCGACCACATAACTAACACAAAAACGCGAGGGTCAAAATACAAAATGACATACGTACGTCCAAACATATATACAAATAAATAAATAAACTAGTGATGTGCTTGAGCACAAATGGCGAGCGAGCCTAAAGACTATACTATTTTTATATTTGACTTCTAACACTGAAGCTACTGAAAATAAGGTCCGGTTTTTAAATTTAGCATACAGGGTAAAGGGATTTCAGTGCCATAATAACAACTCTCTGCAACAGCTAGGAGAAAAAAACATCTAACTGTAGTGCACAGTGTAACCCTTTCCATTCTCAGTTTCTAAAGTCTCTGATCCCAGACTAAACTAACAGAATTACCTGAATAAACTTCGAAAGCAGTGGCAAAGAAGCGCAGCTTGACAAAGACTTCACAATTGTTTCAAGAAGAGAGTAGCTGTGAACTTTTTGGTTGAAACAAAGTTGCGTAAGGCGGTGCAGCAGGATGATTCTCCGCGCTCGTTAATTGAAAATACTGGAACTGTGAACGCTTTACCTAACTTACGTAATTAGAGGAGCGGGCGAAAACAGAAGTCTCACGCACCCCATAAACAGATAAACAAACTAGTGGTGTGCTTGAGCACAAATGGCGAGCGAGCTTTAAACTACACTGTTGTTACTACTAAAATAAAGTTGAGTTGCTAAATTACGCATATACGGTAAAGGGGATTCAATGCCATAGTAACCACTCCCCTCAACTATTTGAATTGAAAAAAAGAAGCAACAAAATCAAGTCACGTTATTTAAAATTTTCTTTGTGATATTCTTAATAGTAGTTGTAACGCACAATACTTTCACACAACTGAACATACCTACGCAAGACTTACCTTCGTGGTTCGTCTAGCCCTTTGCGTACGACCGTCACGCATTCGTGACCGCCGTAACTTAACGTGCGCGTACGATGGTCACGAATCTGTGACATACCGGGTGCGTCAAGAGAATACGGCTGTCACGAATTCGTGACAAGCTCTTTTTTGCTCTGTTATTACAGTTACAGAGCGCGTAGCGCGCTAAAACTTTCAGTAGCTTACATAGTATACATTTTGCAATCTCTATTCTACAAAATAAGTCTTATAAAATAAGTATAACTTATATCAAGTGCACCAACTAAATAAAAAAAATTTTTTTCCTACACTTTGTGTCTAGCTATTTTCAAATAGAACATCTACTAAGAAGTAAAGGCCTAAAGTAGCTAGAAATAAGCAAACTAAAACTAGAACTTACACTTGGGTGTGATTTCTCCTTTCATAAATATAAGCTAAAAAAATAGCTAACAAACTATGGCCTCCTCGATAATTCCAACAAAGTTTGTATTCAAAACAACTCTATAAACTATAAACTAACGAATTACCATAGCTACAACGCTAGAGGCCGATTATTTGAGGCCTAACACAAACGAAACACTCGCCCGTTTTCTTTTTCCACGTGTCGAACTCCACTGGTAAAACGTCGTCGTCTCGGGCAACTAATTGGTTTTACGGCGTGCGCGTATTTAATTACATAATTGCTCGCCCGCGTTCGTCCGCAAAGGGTTAAAGGACAATGAATTGTCAAGTAAATGCTGTTGAGTAGTGCTATAACTGTGACAAATAGTGTATTAACTTACCACCGCCACTAACTCGAATAGAAATGGAGCTCCCAGCACCCGCAAAACAATTCAAAGCGGTAAACAATTCAATTTCTAAAGTGATACGAGTAATGGTCGCTAAACCAGAGAATTCTGTGTTTAGTGAAGTTTGGGACGGGGTCGAACGCAGAGCGAACACAAAAATACGGAGGGTCATAGTACAAAATGACATACATACGTCCAAACATATATATAAATAAATAAATAAACAAACATCCCCGATTTTTTCATTTTTACCCCTGTAAGTGTCTCACTCGCTACGCTCGCTCGCCGATAAATAAATAAATAAATAAATAAATATAGCAAAATCTCGATTGCGTTACCCCTGAGAGTGTCTCGCTCGCCAATAAACTTGGTGTGCTTGAGCACAAATGGCGAGCGACCTGATAGTTAGGTAACATAAAGTGTTACTATTTTTAGCTTACTTCATGCAAACTATAATAACAGTTATGAAATTTTATTTCAGCAAACAAATACAAAATCACTCACTTACCTGATTAATGGTAACTTTTGTAGTATCAAACATCAACTATTCTGATAATCTCAATCACCAGTAACTCTTGAACAAGCTCTCAGCTACGATAAAAAAAAAACCAGTGTTATTATTTGTAATGTTAGCCAACATACCTCATTCTTGAGTATTGATAACTTCTGTAGTATCAAATTGAAGCATCTGAATTACCTTGAATTCTTGACAACAAGCTCTCACCTACAATAACAAAAATACAAAATTACTTTCTTACCTCATTTTCTTGAGCAGTGGTAACTTTTGTAGTACCAAATTTGAGTCATTCTGACTATTTGAATTTACCAGTCACTGTTGACAACAAGCTCTTAGCTATAAAAGAAAGGCCAGAGTTATTTTTGCATATTTAGCTAACAATAATATGGAATTACGTACTTACCTCAGCATCCCTGGAGTAGTAGTAGCTTCCTTAGCATTTATGTGCTTACATACGCTTTTCAGAAGTAGTGATAGCTCTCTTAGTACTGACTACAGGTGGCTTTTGACAACTAACAAGCCGCACTTAGCCGTAAAAAAGGCGAAGTTTTGAATATAAATCTGGAAAAGGGTCTTCAAAGCCATAGTAACCGGTCGAATCAACTTTTTGTTTCTTGAAAAGCAAGCATTTTCGCAGTAATTTTCTCACACTTTGGAGCTTAAGTATAAAGTAAGGCTTGCTTAATGCTGTAGTTTCAGAATAAAGTAAGGCTTGCTTAATGCTGTAGTTTCAGAATAAACTGGGGTCCCTTGAGCACAAATGGCGAGCGAGCCTGATGGTTAGGTAACATAAAATGTTACTATGTTTTAGCTTACTTCATGCAAACACTTTAGGCTCGCTCGCCATTTGTGCTCAAGCACATCACTAGTTTATTTATCGGCGAGCGAGCGTAGCGAGCTAGACTTACAGGGGTAAAAATGAAAAAATCGGGGATGTTTATTTATTTATTTAGATAGGACGTACGTATGTCATTTTGTACTTTGACCCTCGCGTTTTTGTGTTAGTTCGGTTGTCGACCCCGTCCCAAATTGCACTAAACAGAATCCTCTGGTTTATCGATCAGTACCCGTATCACCCTAGAAATTGAATTGTTTACCGTTTTGAATTCTTTTGCGGGTGCAGTTACAACTTGAAAACTTAAGGGACTTCCATTTCTATTCGAGTTAGTGGCGGTGGTTAGTCAATGCGCTCTTTGTCATGGTTATAAGCAGTATTTACTTGAAAATACATTGTCCACTATACTACTGCGAAGGTAAGTCTGTGTAGGTGCATGTACAGTTGTGTCAAAGCATTGTGTGTTACAACCACTACTTAGCTAAAGAATATCACAAAGAAAACTTTTAACGTGTATTGTTTTGTTGTTTTTTTTCTTCAATTCAAGCAGTTGCAGAGAGTTGCTACTATGGCACTGAAATCCTTTTACCCTGTATGCTAAATTTAAAAACTGGACCTTATTTTCAGTATCTTCAGTGTTAGAAGTCAAAATCATTCATATAAAAATAGTATAGTCTTTAGGTTCGCTGCCATTTGTGCTCATGCACATCACTAGTTTATTTATTTATTTGTTGGCGAGCGAGCGTAGCGAGCGAGACACTTACAGGGGTAAAAATGAAAAAAATCGGGGATGTTTATTTATTTATTTATATATATGGACGTACGCATGTCATTTTGTACTTTGACCCTCCGTATTTTTGTGTTCGCTCCGCGTTCGACCCCGTCCCAAACTTCACTACACAGAATCCTCTGGTTTAGCGACCATTACCCGTATCACCTTAGAAATTGAATTGTTTACGGCTTTGAATTGTTTTGCGGGTGCAGTTAAAACTCAAAATCTTATGGGAGCTCCATTTCTATTCGAGTTAGTGGAGGTGGTAAGTTAATGCGCTATTTGTCACAGTTATAAGCCCTACTCAACAGTATTTACTTAAAAATGCATTGTCCACTAGACAAACCACGAAGGTAAGTCTTGCGTAGGTATGTTCAGTTGTGTTAAAGTATTGTGCGTTACAACTACTATTAAGAATATCACAAAGAAAATTTTAAATAACAGTGATTTGATTTTGTTGCTTCTTTTTCAATTCAAACTGTTGCGGGAGCGGTTACTATGACATTGAAACCCCTTTACCTCATACGTAATTAAAAAACTCCGACTTTATTTTAATAGCTTGAGTGTTAGTTGTTAAAATCAAATTTCGCCATTTGTGCTCAAGCACACCACTAGTATATATGTTTGGACGTACGTATGTCATTTTGTACTTTGACCCTCGCGTTTTTGTGTTAGTTATGTGGTCGACCCCATCCCAAATTGTACTAAACAGAATCCTCTGGTTTATCGATCAGTACCCGTATCACACTAGAAATTGAATTGTTTACCGTTTTGAATTCTTTTGCGGGTGCAGTTCAAACTTGAAAACTTAAGGGACTTCCATTTCTACTCAACAGCATTTACTTGTAAATTCATTGTACACTAGACGAACCGCGAAGGTAAGTCTTGCGTAGGTATGTTCAGTTGTGTGAAAGTATTGTGCGTTACAACTACTATTAAGAATGTCACAAAGGAAACTTTAAATAAAGTGACTTGATTTTGTTGCTTCTTTTTCAATTCAAACAGTTTGCTGGGAGCGGTTACTATGGCTTTGAATCCCCTTTTTACCGCATACGTAATTAAAAAACTTGACTATGTTTTAGTAGCTTGAGTGTTACTTGTTAAAATCAATCATTTAACAATAGTGTAGTTTAAGGCTCGCTCGCCATTTGTGCTCAAGCACACCACTAGTAACTATAACGTGTTGTTCAAGTGAGTGCACAGGGATACTAAATGCCAGAAGGGAGGATACTAGCTAAATGCCAGAAGGCAGGATACTACTGATAGTATCCTCCCTTCTGGCTAATAGTATCCTCCCTTCTAGCATTTCATTAGGGTTTTTTTTTGTTTATGAGTCATGTGAATCCAAGTCAATTCAGCGTGCCAATGCCATCCTTGCACGTGAAAAAGGGACGGTTAAGAAGGTGCGCATTAATACTGTAACTATTGTAAGATTGAAATTTAGTGAAGTTTATGGAGTTTTTCGGGCGCTGTACAGCTCACCTCGCCTGTTTTCAATTATATTTAAGTCTCTTACGGGAAGATAATGTACAGCAGAGGTTCTTCTAAAGAGACAAGATTAAAAGCAGTCGATTCTATCTACTGTGTCCCAAGAAATATTCTGATATTCACATGATTAAGCAGTTCAGCACTGTTAACTTATAGCTAAAGTTACTAGACTTTCTTGTTAATTGATTGTTTCATTTACTTTAATATGTATATGAAAATTGATGAAATGATAGAATTTCAAGTAGTACACATTAGTTGTGATCAGAGTTGAAGGGGTGGAGTGCAGCCTGAGTTGGTCCTAATCCTTATAATAAACGGCACCTAGTAGTGAAGAAAAAGGAATTGGCATAAACACAGCTTTGACAAGCACACAATTTAAATTTAACAGCTTAATGACAGCTATATCACTCTGAAATATATTGGCTACTGGCATGTTATTGAACAGGTAGATAAATAATCTTACCAACATCCCAACAGGTGGTCCTTATCCTCTGCGACAACAGGACACTCCGTCTATCCTATTTCCACACTCGCAGCCTAAGCTAATCCCAAAATAAGGCTAGAAAAGCAGCAATCTGAGAAGATGCCGCTCACTTAATGAAGATAGTCCGCGTGATCAATTTAGCCTTACCTCTTGAGCGAGTTTTCCAATGGTGCAAACCCCGGATGGGTAGCAGCTTCCGTTCTAAAGTTATTCAAGTTTTTCTTGCTGCCAACTCAACTTGGACATAATAGTTACTGAGGTATTTCAATTAGTTACGCACGCTATTTCACTTTCCCCCTGCAATTTCAATTGAACAGTGATTATTAGCATTCCTTTTTTAATGGGCAACTTAAGCGCCGTACTATTATGTATAATAATATATTATATATATACTTAACATTAGTAATATTCATGGGCATGCACATTGTCTAACTTAGTATACTGTGTAAATACATTTGTATTAGGTTGTACTTATATTCTTACTTTACTACAGTAAATTAACAGTCTATCGGCTGAAATTATTAGTAGTATTGACTTCTAATGATAGCAAGACATTTCACACAACTGATGCAGGCTTCTGAAGCCAAAACACCTTGCTATTATTTAATTTCATACTATGATAAGTTCAGTAAATAGATTATTATGTCAATTTAATAATAATTGTAATAATTATTAAGAATATTTTCTAACCTACTACTTTAAAAGAAGCTCTTAATCCATTTGAATCACCACAAGATTGTTGACCCATTGGAAATCCTAATTGGAAAAAAAAATTGGGTGAAATTAATTATTAATTAGTAGCTTTAATTGACTTGCCTGCTAAGTAGTAAGTGATACCTGGACTATATGAATCCACTACTCCTAGTGTACCATCTGGATTTGAGATACGGAAGCTACCACCCAAACCTGGTATACAGGGAACTATGACTTGTCTAGCATCTTGGGAACAAGTATATGGTGACACTCCACAGGCACAGGCATCATATTGCTCTCTATGGAACTGAGATCAGTAAAGAAATTCATTAAATTAGAAGATGATTATATATACATTATATATAATATATACATACATATATATATATATATATATATATATATATATATAAACTCAGAAGTTCATTAAGTACTAGCTAGGTACTGGAAATGCTGACTTCCGCAACTCAATTTTTTTTAAAAGTTAAAGCATGAAAAAAATTTAGCACTTAAAAAATAACAACCACACTGGATTACAATGTATACAAATTATAAGTAAGAAAAGAAAAACTTACTAGTACATATATTAGCAAATTATCACACTCTGTAATTCCTATAACATCACCTATTTTCACCATCAAAGGAAAGCTAAAATAACAAAAACATCATAACAATATAGCTAGCTATGATAAATACAGTTGCATGTGGTATGGGCATGCATTTGTATATCTAGCTATGCGTGTATTTATTCATATATTCATTCAGCATAAGGATAATACAAATTAATGAATTACTCCGGACTGTTTTGTGAGAGCCCTTCAGTAGTCCATACTAAAGTGTGGAGCACGCCTTCTGTTCTACGAAATCCAAGTGCTAATATTAATAGGAGCTGTATTGGAATCATCACTATACTAATAGAATCAGCTCACAAGTACATTTTCATTGCGTGGCGGAAAATCAAACGAAGGCAGACGCCAGACCAAGGATTATAATCCTCGCGCGGTAAAGGGTCGCTCTACGCGTGACTAGGTACTGGTCAGACGTCTTACCTTTTAATTTTCTTCATTTTTTAGTATGACTAATATTAAAACTAGTGATGTGCTTCACTAATGGCGAGCGAGCAGGTCTGCTGAAGTTTACATTTGAATGCTAGCTGCTAATAATTTTTGATAGGTAGTTAAAAATATTTTTGTTTAGTTTATTGTCATTCTTTAGCTTAGTTTATTGTTATTCTTTAGCAACAAATACTTGTACACTGGATATACCAGCACAAGACCTGTGTTGTATTCTCTTCGTGACTTGACTATTGGACAAAATATCGTTCGCTAATAGTAGGCTAGCTTTAAAAAAAATCATTTTTCAATTGTAGCTACGCTGTATAGTTCACTCACTATTTCCTTATTTCAGGATTAGCTCCTTCTGGAACTTTGTTCTCAACGTACGGCTCCTCCTAATCTGTTGAAAAATATTTCCTTTAATACCGGTAGAGCTTCCGACATTCTCTCCTTCCAAGGTTAACGCTGCACGCGTGCGCACTTACCCGTACTATTTCACTTAGCTACCACGGTATTTCACTTAAGTGTCCACTTAGATACCGTGCTATTTCACTTAGTTACGTGCTATTTCACTTAGTTACGTGCTATTTCACTTTCCCCGTGCGATTTCAATTGAACAGCGATTTTTCCCATACTTTTTGAAAGAGCAATTTACACGCCATACTATTAGCAGGTTACATAGTATTGAGCCTCTCTGACCTTGCAATAACTTTGTTCGTGGGCGCGCAATTCTACATAATAGTTAGAGTGCGGTACCTTGAAATCTGAGGGATTTAGAAGCTTGAGATGTAGCGTCAGAGAGTAGCGGTACTAGGAGCCTAAGGGTATCTAATTATGCAGTATTCACTACTTATTATAAGATTTAAAGAGATATTGGAGCAAATTTCCTTTCAAATGCCTGTTTGGGTGAGTGTAAAAAAACAATGACAAGAAAACATTAAGTAACTATAGGTATGAAGCCAGCTAGTCAATTCTGTTAAAGTAATAAAAAGAATAAAATTAATAATAATTTTGTTTAATTCCATTAAAAGTTGAACTGACAATATTATCATAGTTTCAAATGAAGTATATCTAAATAGCTGGTTTAGCTACAATAGAAACATAGAACATACATAATTCTCTTCATTTATGTCTTTAGCACTAACACAGTTCTTGTGCACCCACAATGAACATAGTGCGCATGACATCCAATCGACTTGTTCAATCTGAAGTTTTGGTCATCTTCGCAGAAACATATTCCACAAATTTCAGTGTCAGTTTTATTTAACACACTAGCTATTTTTAAAAATATATAAAGAAGTTTGTCAAAACATCTGTTTACTTTTTGTTTTAGATATACAATTTTTAGCACATGATGAAACGATTCTGTGTGCATGATTGTATTCATTGGGCTACCATTTCTAAAGCATTAGGCCCATCAGTCGCAATTATCACAATAAGTCTTGAAATAATTCAATAATCTTTATGGACTGTCAATAATTTGGTAAGCAAGAGTTTGAAGCTTGTTGGGCTCGTTTCAACCATAAGGGCATGCAGGTGATGGTATATTTCTTTTTGGTCTTCCAAACAATTACAATATTTCTTTAGTGCCTTTCTCCATGCACCATCAACATGCCATCCACACCATAAACATTTAGTGCTAGTCACATCAAAAACTTCTTTCCATGCATTAAAAAATTGTGGAGCCATGTCAGACATAAACCACAATCAAGATTGAAAGCCTTTACACATAAGCTTTATGGATTCCAGGGAATACACTATGACTATTAATTTTTGTCTTCACAATTAGAAATTACAAATGCTGCTGGAATCCCTTCGTGATAGTCATCCAACACCAAAATTGTAATTAAATGAAAATCATGGTTATTGACACTATAATGTTGCATCTATACACACCCCTGAACTACCATGCTTGATTAGCATGCCTTTCTGAAATTCTGTCTGAATCACTAATAAAAATCTTGATTGTTGAGCATCTTGCACTCTTGTCTGGGTTCTTCACCTTGCTGTTTATACAGTAGAATAGGGTTATAATCCAATGTCTGCATTTCTGCAACAATGCTTGCCACACTTACAAAGTCATTAGAGTGTTTTTGAATACCATCAATGTTGAACATTTTACAAATAATTATTGATGTCTTTTTCTGTAATAGATGATCACGAAAAATCCCTTGATTAATTTCGGAGTCTCTATAACCGTCAATGATGTGCCTTACACTAACTCCTTCCTTCAATTTCTCGGCTACAGATTGTTTGGTAGTCTTACTCAGCCTTAAATGTCCCAGTTTTTTATCATGATTATAATGGTATGGAATGTACGTAATTGATACTGAGCCTGTCTTTAAACATTTTATTGCCTTTATGTATGCTGAACAGCTCACATTAATTTTACTCATTCCTTGACTTTTTAGACCCCTTTTCCCACTACCACGTGGGTTATAACTTCCACTTCGATTACAATAAAAACTAGAGCACTGAAGTGCAAACCCTCAGCGCTAGTTAGCTAGTATGATAAAGAAAATAATAACAAAGGAAAAGTGTAGAAACAAAAAAAAGAGAAGAGAAGTGGCATGAAGAGAGGCAGGAAAGAGAAAAAGACAATGAAGAGGGACAAAAGAAAGAGGAATGAAGGAAAAAAGGTAGGAAGAAAAGAAAAAGGAAGAAGAAAGAAAGAAAATTAGTACACGAAAGAAAGAGGAAAAGAAAGGAAAAGGTAGGAAAGAAATAAAAACAGTAGAAAGAAAGAGGAAAATAAAGAAAAATAAGGCAAGAAGGCAAAGAAAAAAAAAACAGGATAAAAAAAAAATGTGTCGACGAGGATTCGAACAAGAGACTATCAGGTTACGTACTTGCTCACACAACGACTACGCAACGCAACACCTCACGCTGAATGCATGTAATTGTTAGCTATTTAAAAGTGATTTGCAACCTGCAAGCTGGCTCACGTGACAAGCACGTTTTTTAAGGGGCGGTTCCCGCTGTAAGCCTACGATCGCACGGCTCTGGAAAGACTCGCTTTTTTCTGGAAAATGAAGTCCAAAATCAAAATTCTGGCATATTAAAGGAACTTACTTCGTGACAAGCAAGTTTTTTAAGGGGCGGTTCCCGCTGTAAGCCTACGATCGCACGGCTCTGGAAAGACTCGCTTTTTTCAGTCCAAAATCAAAATTTTGGCATATTAAAGGAACTTACTTCGTGAAATACTGCTGTTTGATGCCGCTTTCAGAGCCTGGCTGGTTCCTACCTTCCAGAAGTGGCCTGTTGACAGACAGAGTGACAGAATGAATGAATGAACTAGAGCACTGAAGTGCAAACCCTCAGCGCTAGTTAGTTAGTATGATAAAGAAAATAATAACAAAGGAAAAGTGTAGAAACAAAAAAGAAAAGAAAGAGAAGTGGCATGAAGAGAGGCAGGAAAGAGAAAAAGACAATGAAGAGGGACAAAAGAAAGAGAAGTGGCATGAAGAGAGGCAGGAAAGAGAAAAAGACAATGAAGAGGGACAAAAGAAAGAGGAAAAGAAAGGAAAAGGTAAGAAAGAAATAAAAACAGTAGGAAGAAAGAGGAAAATAAAGAAAAATAAGGCAAGAAGACAAAAGGAAAAAGAAAATAAAGCAGAATGAAAAAAAAAGATGAAAAAAAAAAATAGCGTCGACGAGGACTCGAACCAGAGACTATTAGGTTAGGTACTTGCTCACTCAACGACTACGCAATGCAACACCCCACGCTTGTTAGCTATTTAAAAGTGATTTGCAACCAGCAAGCTGGCTCAAGTGACAAGCACGTTTTTTAAGGGGCGGTTCCGGTGTAAGCCTACAATCGCACGGCTCTGGAAAGACTCGCTTTTTTTCTGGAAAATGAAGTCCAAAATAAAAATTCTGGCATATTAAAGAAACTTACTTCGTGAAATACTGCTGTTTGATGCCGCTTTCAGAGCCTGGCTGGTTCCTACCTTCCAGAAGTGGCCTGTTGACAGACAGAGTGACAGAATGAATGAATGAATGAATGAATGACACTAGGACTACTGTAACGGTCTGGGCGCATGCGCGCTGAGGGTTAACTAGAGCACTAAAGTGCAAACCCTCAGCGATAGTTAGTTAGTATGATAAAGAAAATAGTAGCAAAGGAAAAGTGTAGAAACAAAAAAAAGAAAGAAAGAGAAGTGGCATGAAGAGAGGCAGGAAAGAGAAAAAGACAATGAAGAGAGACAAAGGAAAGAGGAATGAATGAAAAAAGGTAGGAAGAAAATAAAAAGGAAGAAGAAAGAAAGAAAAACAGTACACGAAAGAAAGAAAGGAAAAGGTAGGTAAGAAATAAAAACAGTAGGAAGAAAGAGGAAAAAAATAATAATAAGGCAAGAAGACAAAAAAAAAACAGAATGAAAAAAAAAGATGAAAAAAAAAATATTGTGGACAAGGATTTGAACCAGAGTCTAATAGGTTAGGTACTTCCTCACTCAACAACTATGCAACGCAACACCTCACGCTCAATGCATGTAATTGTTAGCTATTTAAAAGTGATTTGCAACCTGCAAGCTGGCTCACGTGACAAGCAAGTTTTTTAAGGGGCGGTTCCCGTTTTAAGCCCACGATCGCACGGCTCTGGAAAGACTCGCTTTTTTCTGGAAAATGAAGTCCAAAATCAAAATTCTGGCATATTAAAGGAACTTACTTCGTGAAATACTGCTGTTTGATGCCGCTTTCAGAGCCTGGCTGGTTCCTACCTTCCAGAAGTGCCTGTTGATAGACAGAGTGACAGAACGAACGAACGAATGAACTAGAGCACTGAAGTGCAAACCCTCAGCACTAGTTAGCTAGTATAAAGAAAAGGAAAAGTGTAGAAACAAAAAAAAAAGAAAGAGAAGTGGCATGAAGAGAGGCAGGAAAGAGAAAAAGGCAATGAAGAGGGATAAAAGAAAGAGGAAACGAAAGGAAAAGGTAGGAAAGCAATAAAAACAGTAGGAAGAGGAAAATAAAGCAAGAAGAAGAAAAAAAAAAAACAAGATGAAAAAAAAAATGAAAAAAAAAAATCGTCTACTAGGGTTCGAACCAGAGACTTCTAGGTTAGCTATTTGCTCACTCAAGAACTATGCCACGGAACACCTCATGGTCAATCCATGTAATTGTTAGCTATTTAAAAGTGATTTGGAACCTGCAAGCTGGCTCACGTGACAAGCAAGTTTTTAAGGGGCGGTTCCCATTATCGTTACGTACGATTGTAGACCTGAAATTCTACTCGCTTTTTCTTGAAAACTAAGTCAAAACTAAAAATTCTGGCACATTAAAGGGACTTACTCTGTGAAGTGCTAAAGTCTGATGTCGCTTTCAAAGCCTGGGTAGCCGTACTCTTCGAGATCCGTTGTTGACTGAATGAATGAACTAGAGCACTGAAGTGCAAACCCTCAGCGCTTGTTAGCTAGTATGATAAAGAAAAATAAAAGTGTAGAAACAAAAATAAAGAAAGAGAAGTGGCATGAAGAGAGGCAGGAAAGAGAAAAAGACAATGAAGAGGGACAAAAAAAAGAGGAAATGAAAGGAAAAGGTAGGAAAGCAATTAAAACAGTAGGAAGAAAAAAATAAAGCAAGAAGAAAAAAAACAAAAAAACAGGATGAAAAAAAAAATGAGCACCTACTTGGTTCGAACAACAGACTTCTAGGTTAGCTATTCACTCACTCAACCACTATGCCACGGAACACCTCACGCTGAATCCATGTAATTGTTAGCTATTTAAAAGTGATTTGCAACCTCAAAGCTGGCTCACGTGACCAGCAGGTTTTTTAAGGGGCGGTTCCCATTACCGTAACGTACGATTGTAGGCTATTCGCTTTTTCTTGAAAACTAAGTCAAAACAAAAAATTCTGGCACATTAAAGGGATTTACTCTGTGAAGTGCTATAGTTTGATGTCGCTTTCAAAGCCTGGGTAGCCGTACTCTTCGAGATCCGCTGTTGACTGACTGAATGAATGAATGAATGAATGAATGAACTAGAGCACTGAAGTGCAAACCCTCAGCGCTAGTTAGGTAGTATGATAAAGAAGAGGAATGAATGAAAATAGGTAGGAAGAAAAGAAAAAGGAAGAAGAAAGAAAGAAAAACAGTAAAGGAAAGAAAGAGGAAATGAAAGGAAAAGGTAGAAAAGAAATAAAAACAGTAGGAAGAGGAAAATAAGGCAAGAAGACAAAAGGAAAAAGAAAAAAAAACAGGATGAAAAAAAAGATGAAAAAAAAAAATATCGTCGACGAGGATTCGAACCAGAGACTATTAGGTTAGCTACTTGCTCACTCAACGACTACGCAACGCATCACCTCACGCTAAATGCATGTAATTGTTAGCTATTTAAAAGTGATTTGCAACCTGCAAGCTGGCTCACGTGACAAGCACGTTTTTAAGGGGCGGTTCCCGCTGTAAGCCTACGATCGCACGGCTCTGGAAAGACTCGCTTTTTTCTGTAAAATGAAGTCCAAAATCAAAATTCTGGCATATTAAAGGAACTTACTTCGTGAAATACTGCTGTTTGATGCCACTTTCAGAGCCTGGCTGGTTCCTACCTTCCAGAAGTGGCCTGTTGACAGACAGAGTGACAGAATGAATTAATGAACTAGAGCACTGAAGTGCAAACCCTCAGCGCTAGTTAGCTAGTATGATAAAGTGATTTGCAATCTGCAAGCCGGCTCACGTGACAAGCAGGTTTTTTAAGGGGCGGTTCCCATTACCGTAACGTACGATTGTAGGCTACTCGCTTTTTCTTGAAAACTAAGTCAAAACTAAAAATTCTGGCAAATTAAAGGGACTTACTCTGTGAAGTGCTATAGTCTGATGTCGCTTTCAAAGCCTGGGTAGCCGTACTCTTCGAGATCCGTTGTTGACTGAATGAATGAACTAGAGCACTGAAGTGCAAACCCTCAGCGCTAGATAGCTAGTATGATAAAGAAAATAATAACAAAGGAAAAGTGTAGAAACAAAAAAAAGAAAGAGAAGTGGCATGAAGAGAGGCTGGAAGGAGAAAAAGACAACGAAGAGGGATAAAAGAAAGAGGAAATGAAAGGAAAAGGTAGTAAAGCAATCTAAACAGTAGGAAGAGGAAAATAAGGCAAGAAAAAGGAAAAAAGAAAAAAATAAGGATGAAAAAAAAAATGAAAAAAAAAAAGCATCTACCTGGGTTCGAACCAGAGACTTCTAGGTTAGCTATTTGCTCACTCAACAACTATGCCACGGAACACCTGATGTTCAATCCATGTAATTGTTAGCTATTTCAAAGTGATTTGCAACCTGCAAGCTGGCTCACGTGACAAGCAAGTTTTTTAAGGGGCGGTTCCCATTACCGTAACGTACGATTGTGGGACTGAAATTCTACACGCTTTTTCTTGAAAACTAAGTCAAAACTAAAAATTCTGGCACATTAAAGGGACTTACTCTGTGAAGTGCTATAGTTTGATGTCGCTTTCAAAGCCTGGGTAGCCTTACTCTTCGAGATCCCTTGTTGACTGAATGACAGGTTGACTACTATATACCCTCAGGCGCATGCGCACTGAGGGTTAACTAGAGCACTGAAGTGCAAACCCTCAGCGCTAGTTAGCTAGTATGATAAAGAAAAGGAAAAGTGTAGAAACAAAAAAAAAGAAAGAGAAGTGGCATGAAGAGAGGCAGGAAAGAGAAAAAGACAATGAAGAGGGACAAAAGAAAGAGGAAATGAAAGGAATAGGTAGGAAAGCAATAAAAACAGTAGCAAAAGGAAAATAAGGCAAGAAGAAAAAAAAAAAATAGGATGAAAAAAAAATGAAAAAAAAAAGCGTCTACTTGGGTTCGAACCAGAGACTTCTAGGTTAGCTGCTTGCTCACTCAACAACTATGCCACGGAACACCCCACGCTGAATCTGCGTAATTGTTAGCTATTTAAAAGTGACTTTGCAACCTGCAAGCTGGCTCACGTGACAAGCAAGTTTTTTAAGGGGCGGTTCCCATTACCGTAACGTACGATTGTGGGACTGAAATTCTACTCGCTTTTTCTTGAAAACTAAATCAAAACTAACAATTCTGGCACATTAAAGGGACTTTACTCTGTGAAGTGCTATAGTTTGATGTCGCTTTCAAAGCCTGGGTAGCCGTAATCTTCGAGATCCCCTGTTGACTGACGGACGGAATGACTGACAGGACGACTACTGTAACCCTCTGGGCGCATGCGCGCTGAGGGTTAACTAGAGCACTGAAGTGCAAACCCTCAGCGCTATAGTTAGCTAGTATGATAAAGAAAAGGAAAGTGTAGAAACAAAAAAAGAAAGAAAAGTGGGATGAAGAGAGGCAGGAAAGAGAAAAAGAGTATGAAGAGGGACAAAAGAAAGAGGAAATGAAAAGAAAAGGTAGGAAAGCAATAAAAACAGTAGGAAGAGTAAAATAAGGCAACAAGGAAAAAAAAAACAGGATGAAAAAAAAATCTAGGTAGGAAAGCAATCCAAACAGTAGGAAGAGGAAACTAAGGCAGCAAAAAAAAAACAAAAAAAAATGAAAAAAAAAGCGTCTACTTGGGTTCGAACCAGAGTCTTCTTGGTTACCTATTTGCTCACTCAACAACTATGCCACGGAACACCTCTTGCTCAATCCATGTAATTGTTAGCTATTTAAAAGTGATTTGCAACCTGCAAGCTGGCTCACGTGACAAGCAAGTTTTTCAAGGGGAGGTTCCCATTACCGTAACGTACGATTGTGGGACTGAAATTCTACTCGCTTTTTCTTGAAAACTAAGTCAAAACTAAAAATTCTGGCACATTAAAGGGACTTACTCTGTGAAGTGCTACAGTTTGATGTCACTTTCAAAGCCTGGGTAGCCGTAATCTTCGAGATCCCCTGTTGACTGACGGACGGAATGACTGACAGGATGACTACTGCAACCCTCTGGGCGCATGCGCGCTGAGGGTTAATGAATGACCGGTTGACTACTATATACCCTCAGGCGCATGCGCACTGAGGGTTAATGACAGGTTGACTGTTATATACCCTAAGGCGCATGCGCACTGAGGGTTAATGACACTAGGACTACTGTAACCCTCTGGGCGCATGCGCGCTGAGGGTTAATGGGCGCATGCGCGCTGAGGGTTAATGAATGAATGAATGAATGACACTAGGACTACTGTAACCCTCTGGGTGCATGCGCGCTGAGGGTTAATGAATGAACTAGAGCACTGAAGTGCAAACCCTCAGCGCTAGTTAGCTAGTATGATAAAGAAGAGGAATGAATGAAAATAGGTAGGAAGAAAAGAAAAAGGAAGAAGAAAGAAAAAAAACAACAGTACAGGAAAAAGAGGAAATGAAAGGAAAAGGTAGGAAAGAAATAAAAACAGTAGGAAGAGGAAAATAAGGCAAGAAGACAAAAGGATTAAGAAGAAAAAAAAGGATGAAAAAAAAATGAAAAAAAAAATACCGTCGACGAGGATTCGAACCAGAGACTGTTAGGTTAGGTACTTGCTCACTCAACGACTACCCAACGCAACACCTCACGCTGAACGCATGTAATTGTTAGCTATTTAAAAGTGATTTGCAACCTGCAAGCTGGCTCACGTGACAAGCACGTTTTTTAAGGGGCGGTTCCCGCTGTAAGCCCACGATCACACGTCTCTGGAAAGACTCGCTTTTTTCTGGAAAATGAAGTCTAAAATCAAAATTCTGGCATATTAAAGGAACTTACTTCGTGAAATACTGCTGTTTGATGCCGCTTTCAGAGCCTGGCTGGTTCCTACCTTCCAGAAGTGGCCTGTTGACAGACAGAGTGACAGAATGAATGAATGAATGAATGAATGAATGACACTAGGACTACTGTAACCCCGCTGAGGGTTAATAATAATGCTGATAATTTAGTATAGGTTTTGGGGCAGTATGCATCACAAACCATTAATGTGAGGTCCTTTCTTCCTCTTCTTTCCAGATGGATAATTCATCAAAACTATCAAAAGTCTGTTCTATCTTGTCAATGACATAGCTGTGACCTTGTTTGAGGTGTTCCACTAATTCTGATGCATTTACAAACCTAAAAATAAGGTAATCCATTAGTGTCAAGTAAACAATTTGCTGTATTGTTCTTAAAATATTACCTTTTAGAATAGATGCTGCATCCAATATTCCCTTTATCTTTCTTATGAGCCATACTGACATGCAGAGATAAACTACTTTTGTGGGAATACTGCTGATTGCAGAATTTATAAAGCCAGACCTTATTTGTAGATTCACTTAGCTTATCAGTACCAGCAAGAAGATTATAACCATTTTCAGGGGCAGCGCACTCACTTTTCATATCACCAGATGAAGTAGATAGTATACCGATTGAAGAAGGCTCATGTTTTGTAGATTGAGTATGAAGCAGAGATATTTTCTTCTGCATTACATTTTCGTAGTAGTGTAGAGATTGATGACTGTGCTTGAGAAAGAGGCAATGATGACAACACTTGTGATTTAGGTAACTCTGGAAAGTGATACAAAAATGGCACATATAAATGTCTTTAAATTATCTTTAAAGGATTGTTATCACAGTAATTAAAAAGTAGAATACCAGAAGTTTGTGAAGTAGATGTCTTCATACATGACGATGCAGATGTCCCTTCACATGATGATCTCTGTAATTGTAATTTAAAACTAGAGCACTGAAGTGCAAACCCTCAGCGCTAGTTAGCTAGTATGATAAAGAAAATAGTAACAAAGGAAAAGTGTAAAAACAAAAAAAAAAGAAAGAGAAGTGGCATGAAGAGAGGCAGGAAAGAGAAAAAGACAATGAAGAGGGACAAAAGAAAGAGGAATGAATGAAAAAAGGTAGGAAGAAAAGAAAAAGAAAGAAAGAAAAACAGTACACGAAAGAAAGAAGAAATGAAAGGAAAAGGTAGGAAAGAAATAAAAACCGTAGGAAGAAAGAGGAAAATAAAGAAAATAAGGCAAGAAGACAAAAGGAAAAAGAAAAAAAACAGGATGAAAAAAAAGATGAAAAAAAAAAAGCGTCGACGAGGGTTCGAACCAGAGACTTTTAGGTTAGGAATTTGCTCAGTCGACAACTACGCAACGCAACACCTCACGCTGAAAGCATGTAATTGTTAGCTATTTAAAAGTGATTTGCAACCTGCAAGCTGGCTCACTTGACAAGAAATTTTTTTAAGGGGCGGTTCCCATTACCGTAACGTACGATTGTAGGACTGAAATTCTGCTTTTTCTTGAAAACTAAGTCAAAACTAACAATTTTGGCACATTAAAGGGACTTACTCTGTGAAGTGCTATAGTTTGATGTCGTTTTCAAAGCCTGGGTAGCCGTACTCTTCGAGATCCCCTGTTGACTGAATGAATGACAGGTTGACTACTATAAACCCTCAGGCGCATGCGCGCTACTGAGGGTTAATAATACAAACTATTTCAATTTGCTATTTATGAAAACTACCTGTTTCAGAGTGACCTGAGTGGACCAGTGGAGCTTTTGCTTTGAGTGACAATGATAACTTCTTTTTCTTGCACTTCTGGCATCATGTTGAAGATGTTGAACAAGATCTACTTCTGTAAATTTATGAAAGTGATGCTTGAGTGAGGCAAACACAATAACTATGATTTATGAGATATAGAAAAAAAATAAAACACTGATTAAAGAGCCAAAAGAAGACAAAAAAATGCTTATGACATGCACCATATCCCTTTCGTGATATAGTTGTAACACACAATTCACACAACTGAGCATACCTACGCAAGAGTGGACAATCAACTTTCAAGTAAATACTGTTGCGTTGGACTTATAATTATGACAAATAGCGTACTAGTGGTGCGCTCTAATAGCACAAAATAGCGAAGCGAGCGATGCATGTTCCCTGTAATTGCAGCTATTCCATGCATGCTTGGTGTGGCTACAAAATACTGTCAAAGTGAGAAAACAATAGTGGTAGCTTTTTTCTATGATGAGGAATAGTCTAATAAATAAATTAGGAACATTATGGCTTTTCAAAAAAAAGATTCTTTACTTTGCTACCTGTTTCTGTTTCGTTTTAGCTCTTTCTAATGCCCTCAAAGCTCTTGACAGAGCGTTTCTAACGTTTTGTCTCTCTTTCGCAGAATTTGTTGCACTGGGTATCGCTACTTCGTACGGCGGGTAAACAAAACAAAATGTTGCTAAGAAGGTTACCCGGCCCGCGCAAGCGCGTAGGAGAAAATGTGCACACGTACGCCCACGCAAGAACAAAAACAATTCCTAGACCTAAAACTAGTGGTGTGCTTGAGCACAAATGGCGAGTGAGCCTTAAACTACACTATTGTTAAATAATTGATTTTAATTAAACTATACACTATTGTTACTATTGATTGATTTTAACAACTAACACTCAAGCTACTAAAATAAAGTAGAGTTTTTAAATTATGTATGCGGTAAAGGGGTTTCAATGCCACAGTAACCGCTCCCCGCAACTGTTTGAATTGAAAAAGAAGCAACAAAATCAAGTCACGTTATTTAAAGTATGCCCTTCGGGTTAAAAATCGCTGCACAAACCTTCCAACGCATTGATACTACTCTGCAAGGACTCGATTTCACTTACGGATACGTTGACGACATGCTTGTTGCTAGTCGCAATAAGGCTGAGCACCTACAACATCTCCAGGCTGGTACTTCAACGACTTCACCAATTCGTAGTCAATTTAGCCAAGTGCAGGTTTGGGAAGTCAGAGCTAGACTTTCTCGGTCATCGGGTCACAAGGCATGGAATTGCACTGCTACCTGCCAAATCTGCTGCCAGGAGTTCACAAGAATTACGACTGTGAAGGGGCTGCAAGAGTTTCTGGGCATGGTAAATTTCTACCATCGGTTTATACCTTCGGCAGCAAGGATCATGCAACTCTTGTATCAAGCCATTGCGGGGAAGCCTAAACAACTGGAATGGACTGGGGACACCATATCAGCATTCGAATGCACTAAGGATGCTTTGGTCAAGGCCACTGAGCTGGTATACCCACAGCCTGACGCCCCTCTTGCTGTCACTGTGGACGCCTCCAGTATTGCTGTGGGAGCTGTGCTAGAACAGCTAGTCGACAATCACTGGCAACCGCTAGCTTTCTTCAGCAAACCACTTCGACCAGGGGAAAAGAAGTATAGTAATTATGATCGTGAGCTTTTGGCAGTGCACCTGGCCATTCGCCATTTTCGTCACTTCCTGGAGGGAAGAGATTTCACGGTCTTCACGGATCATAAGCCCCTGACTTTCGCCTTCGCTAAAGTTTCGGACCCTTGGTCAGCCCGACAACAGAGACATCTAGCTGCAATTTCTGAATATACCACATGTGTTCGACACGTAGCGGGAAAGGACAATTTAGTGGCTGATGCACTATCACGCACAATCATCCATTCGTTGCACTGTTTCGACCAAGGAAGTGACTTCAAAGCCATGGCAGAAGATCAAAGCAACTATCCGGATATGGACACCTACAAGTCTTCGGATTCGGGATTGACCCTAGCTGCGATTCCATTTGTTCCAACGAAAGCTACTCTTCTGTGTGACGTCTCGACAGGTCAGCCTAGACCTATTGTACCTCCAAGTTTTCGCAAGATTGTGTTCGATGCTTTTCATGGTCTATCTCACCCAGCTACAGTGCGTCCAGCTTAAAGAGTAGAAAGTTCTGTTTTTTGTTAATTGTTCTTTAAATGTATACATGTGCAGTCAGATTGATGTCAGGAAGCTGAAACTGCACACACACACAAATTAATATATATTGAAATTGATTATGTTTTTAAAAATTGTGGTTTGTGGTCACAACTGTGGTAATAGATAGAAGAAGTGACCCTATAAACGGAGGATATTTTTGATGTTTTTAAGCCAGAAAAAGAGTAAATTGATTTCGAGTGTCTAAAGATTTTGCAGACTGAATCTATGGCTCATTAATTTGATTTGTACCAAATTTTAATATTTTAATACTATTTTACTTATTTTTAATTTCATTTTTTATAAAAAACTAAACTCCCTAAATGCTTTAAGCTGGTAATTTTGCAATTTTGAAGTGTCTTGGGAATTTAATATAAAATACTTAAATAGTTGTATTTTAATCCATATGAATTTGAAACCCCTATCTTGAAAATTAAGGGAAATAAAAATGTTTTTGTGAGAGTGTTAGTATTTTCGGTGTAAGTTGTGGACGTTTGCGGAAGCTCTTATCTCAATGACGACGTATTTGTGATGTCAGAGTGTTGCGCTTGCGCATTTGTGAACTAAACCAGGGGATGTTGGACACGCTGATAAAACGCGGGAGATGGCCCGTAACCGAGCCACGCAAACAATCAATTCACGCGTGGCCAGCTCTCAATTTCTACGCGGATCAATTAACTTTGGCGCCAATAACCGCGAAGCAGGTGGACACAAACGGTCTCTGAGCTATAACTGTATGTAGTGTACTAGTCTGAGACAGTCACTTCGAATAACATCCTTCTATTATACTTGCAGGGTAAGGAATGAAGCTGTACTTGTGAAGCCATTGGAGCAGCTTAAAACTCTGTCTCAACCATGACCAACTCCACCCTGACTGGTACCAGCTCCGACAATTCCACCAACCTTGTACTGAGACTCCGCTGCGTATAGACTCCATCATCATCACTTCAGTTCTTTCCATCGGGATTGCTACCGCTATACTCTTCAGCCCTATCGCCTACAAGTCTAAATCTTGTGCTGAACTACCCCGCTCCCACTAATGAGCAACCAACTTCAAGCAACATCGGGAATACGCCATCACTTTTGCTCGAGGGACTAACTATTTCCAAAGTTGCAGCGGCCATCTCACGGCTCATTATTGTATTTCTTATTATTGTTTACAAATGGGCTCTTTTTAGAGCTGTCACAAGTTAATTGATTATCTTACCAAATAAATTGCGCGTTCGCGGAGCTCAACGTTATGGGGGGCGGGGTGAAATTGCGAATCAGTTGTCAACTTGAAAATAAAAATTGATATTTCGTGGAACTGGATCACTGAATTGAATCCAAATTTTGCGCACAAGCAAAATACCACCCTTAGAATAAAGTTACAGAGAGTTTTTTTTAGAATAACGCACGAGTAAAACGGCTACTGTTTACAAAAAAAAAGAATATAGATATTAGAAATAGAAGCCTTGTTCCAGACACTTCCTTCAACTGATTATCGGGCTCGTAGAACGTTTCCATAGACACTTAAAGTCTTCAAGCCCCAACTGGAAGGATGCGCTACCTTGGGTATTGCTGGGAAAACGTTCAGCTCCGAAACAAGATTTGGGATGTTCGTCAGCGGAACTGTTATTTGGGACTCCAGTCACAGTTCCAGGCGATTTTGTTGCTGCTACACCATCAAATCTATTACCACAGGACATCCTGCCACAGCTACGAGACGCTGTTAGCAAGTTTTTACCAGTACCTACCTCTCGCCACTGTAAATCGAAGTCATTTGTGTTTCCTGATCTCCCGGACAGCGATTTTGTGTTCATTCGCCGGGACGAGAATCGGCCAGCTCTCCAGAAACCATATGAAGGTTATTTCAATTGATCGTCTCAAGCTTGCCCACCTAGACTTGGAAAAAGCGATCCAAGCAGCAAGCTGACAACGCCAGTTCTGGAGGGGAGTCCTGTGGCAACATGTAATGGATAACGAACTTCCTTGTCTCAATTGAACTTAATTAATGTTGTGTGTTGTGAACCCATTAAAGTAATTGATGTTGTCTGTTGGCAAATACTTAGCTATACCATGCGTAGTTGACCTTTATCTACTTATACTTGACTTTTGTCTTCATTTGTCAGAAAAATATAATTTTAATCGGCCACAAGAGCCACAGGTGTGGCAAATGTGACTGCTTGATTGGCCACTTTAAAATTGCTATCTACACCCATATATTGTTACATAATATACTTTAGCTTAGTTCATGAAAAAGTAAATAGTAGTTGACCATTAATATAATATAGAATTACTCTCTCACCTGAATAGTGATAACTTCTGTAGTATCCAATTTAAGCCATTCTGACTACTTCAATTACCAGTAGCTGGCGAACAGCTCGCAGCTCTATTAAAACATAGTAATTTTAACTAACACATATGGAAATACTACTTACCTCAGCTTCTCCCAAGTAATGGTGGATCCAGCCGCTTTGGCTACCGGTGGCACTTGACAACCAACGAGCGGCATTTAGCAGCCCCCCCAAAACGGCGAGGTTTTTTCAATTAGGTTTGGTAAAGGGTTTCATGCCATAGTAACAGTCGCAGTAACTTTTTGGGGGCTTGAAAAACAAGCGTTTCGAAGGAATTATTTCACAATTTGGAGCCCAAGTTTCAAGTAAGACTTGCTTAAAACTGTAGTATCAGAAGAAAGTGGGGTCAAGCCTGTTTTTAGGGGGGGAAACGGCATCTGCGCGCACGTTTAAAGGGCATACGTACCATCCATCCATACATATATACTAGTGGTGTGCTTGAGCACAAATATCGAGCGAGCCTGATAGTTAGGTAACATAAAACTACAGTATTGTTACTGTGTTTTAGCTTAGTTCATGCAAACACTATAATATCAGCAAACAAATACAAAATCACTCTCTTACCTTATTAATGGTAACTTCTGTAGTATCAAACATCTGCCATTCTGATACCAGTAACTCTTGGACAAGCTCTCAGCTACGATAAAAAAAATAAACCAGTGCTATTATTTAATTTTAGCCAACAAATATGGAATTACTACTTACCTCAATTTCCTGAGTATTGATATCTTCTGTAGTATCAAATTTTAGTTACTTTGACTATGTGAATTACCTCACATCCTCAAATTTTAGTTACTTTGACTATGTGAATTACCTCACATCCTTGACAAGCTCTCAGCTACAAAAACAAAAGACAATCAATATTAGCACACAAATACAAAATTACTTTCTTACCTCATTTTCTTGAGCAGTAGTAACTTCTGTAGTATCAAATTTAAGCCATTCTGACTATTTGAATTTACCAGTCACCTTTGACAACAAGCTCTTAGCTACAAAAAAGAAAGGCCAGAGTTATTTTTTTCATATATAGCTAACAAATATGGAATTACGTACTTACCTCAGCTTCACTGGAGTAATAGTAACTTCCTTAACATTGACATTACATATGTGTGTATGGATAGTATGTAGGCCCCTTAAACGCGCCCGGGGAACTTTTTTCTCTTAACAACTCGGCTTTTTAGGCTTGATCCCAGTTTATTCTGAAACTACAGCATTCGACAAGCCTTACTTTAAACTTAAGCTCCGAAGTATGAGAAAATTCCGGTGCAAACCCTTGTTTTCAAGACACAAAAAGTTGCAGAGACCGGTTACTATGGCATTGAAGACCCTTTTCCAGACGTAATTTCAAAAACTTCGCCGTTTTAGGGGTGATTAGGAGTGCCGCTTGTTTATTGTCAAGAGCCATTGGTAGTCAGAATGCGTAATTTTAATGTTAAGGAAGCTACTACTATTCCAGTGAAGCTGAGGTAAGTATGTAATTCCATATTTGTTAGCTATTTATATACAAAAATAACTCTGGCCTTCCTTTTTTGTAGCTAAGAGCTTGTTGTCAAAGGTGACTGGTAAATTCAAATTACTCGTTCCGTACTTACCTATAGATTTTTATTTTTTTGACCACTCTGTACCGTGCGAAACCCGCGAAATGTCGTCCACAGTGTTGCCCTACTTTAACTCGTATAAACCAGCATGAAAATTTATAGAAGGGCCAGGAAGGATCTCATCATTTTCCTGCTTATTTGGGCTCTATATGCAGAGTATAGAAAACACCTGGTTCTTCTATAATAACTTTGAAAATACCACCACAACAACAAGCACCTCATTTTTTGACATCCAACAAAAAGTTTGAAAGAAAATTTTCAGACACACCGCAATCACCACACCCCTTTTGCTAAAATTAGATAGCATGCTCTAGTGACCAGACCACATGTGATGTTGTGCAGCCAGCTGGAACCCCCAAAACCAACTATCCAAAATTGAGGCTATTGTGTAAGTTTTTGACCACAGCTACTCAGGTAACAGTAAAATATCTGTTGAACAGTTCCCCTTTTAAGTGAGAGTGTCTTTTAGATAGCGATTACAATAGATTTATTTACTGCAAAGATAAGATGATTACAGAAATCAAGCGTGAGCAACACACGAGAAAGGAATACCAACACCGTCTAAAAATAGAAAACAATTAATGGTGATGTAATAGGTTCAACATTCAGGTAAGTATCGTTAGGAGAATTGGGTGATTCCATTTCCAACAATATCATCATACTATTTCATAGGCTTCGCTATATCATTCAATACTGGGCCTTATGCAGCATTGAATACATCAAATGTAGACATAATCAACCACCCATACTGTGCTCTCCACTTGGATATTGAGGAAACTAAACATCCTATTAGGTAAGACTGAAATAAGACATGAAAAAAAAAAGACAAATATTAACACAATAAAAAATTATTTGCAGTGTTATGACTGAATTTCAGAGTGGTAGAAGTCTCTGTAAAGTGTCTTCACACACTTCTGATTCCACTAGCTCCCAGGTATTTTGCTTTTTATGTAATGGCCCACATCCGAGCATGAGTAGTCCCATACAGTGGAAGAAGGAAGATGCATGAAAGTTTGTCTTGTCCCATTTTCCGAAAGAAGGTGTTGTATATGTCAGCCATAGGAAGGACATAGCCAGAGTGCTTTCCAACGGTGGCCATGTTCCTCGGTGGTCCAAACCCTGTAACAAAGGAGAATGCTCAATAAATAGGTGCAAAAATGCTGTATTTGTGTCATTACACAAAGCCACCAATGAAGATATAATTAAAGTTCTCCAAGCACTGGAATTGGAAACTTTATTCCCTACTATACCCATGCCACTGTGCAAGCAGTATCATTAAAACATTCAAGCCCCAAACCATGTCCTCAGCCCTCTGAAAACCAACATGGGCTTTGAGGGTAGCATTGGAGAAAATGACATGGTATGCTACTCTTACTATCGCTCTCACTTGTTTATTTTAAAAACAGAGCAAAAATATTAGTACAGACAGAGACTTAAGACAGCGCATTGATATCTTAGAGAACATAAGTTATACTATACACTCTCCAGACAAGCTCATTGAGGCAAGTATGGATCAAGTGATAACAGCAGTTGGCCGAGAGTTGCTGGAAGGGAATGCATTACTTCTTCCAGATGTCTATGACTGGTTCTGCCATTTTGCTGATGGGTGGGCAACACAAGACAGTCGACTAACAGTTCAATGAGATACTGAAGAAAATCTTAAGGCAATTAGAGAGAGAGTAACTACACTTACGAGGGGCTGTAAGTGCGTTTCTGGCGGCTGAACTAAAAGATGCGGGTGTGTCAAGAAAAACCGATTGTGTTCTGCTGGGTGTGAGTGTACCCACTGTATCAATACACTCTCTAGAACTTCTCCTACTACACCCATTAACACAGACTTACCATCTCATGATAGTGACGTCTCTGATGATGACCTCGATGACATCATGACCAGTATTTTTGGAGGGGACAACTCGTATGACGACACGGACCTGAAGCAAGGAAGTGAGAATGAAAGTGAATATAGTGATGACCCAGAAATTGAAGAAAGTGACAATGTGGATATTGACAGTGATTAACCCTTTGCGGACGAACGCGGGCGAGCAATTATGTAATTAAATACGCGCACGCCGTAAAACCAATTAGTTGCCTGAGACGACGGCGTTTTACCAGTTGGAGTTCGACACGTGGAAAAAGAAAACGGGCGAGTGTTTCTTTTGTGTTAGGCCTCAAATAATCGGCCTCTAGCGTTGTAGCTATGGTAATTCGTTAGTTTATAGTTTATAGAGTTGTTTTGAATACAAACTTAGTTGGAATTATCGAAGAGGCCATAGTTTGTTAGCTATTTTTTTAGCTTATATTTATGAAAGGAGAAATCATACCCAAGTGTAAGTTCTAGTTTTAGTTTGCTTATTTCTAGCTACTTTAGGCCTTTACTTCTTAGTAGATGTTCTATTTGAAAATAGCTAGACACAAAGAGTAGAAAATTTTTTTTAAATTTAGTTGGTGCACTTGATATAAGTTATACTTATTTTATAAGACATATTTTGTAGAATAGAGATTGCAAAATGTATACTATGTAAGCTACTGAAAGTTTTAGCGCGCTACGCGCTCTGTAACTGTAATAACAGAACAGGAATGAGCTTGTCACAAATTCGTGACGGCCGTATTCTCTTGACGCACCCGTTGTGTCACAGATTCGTGACCATCGTACGCGCGCGTTAAGTTACGGCGGTCACGAATTCGTGACGATCGTACCAAAGGGTTAATAACCTGCCAACTATGCTCACCAATAACATAATATCACGTTTTATTTGTGATATTTTATTTTCAGACAGTTGCTCCAATAAAAATAAATATTAACTAGTATTTATCCTTATCTGAATAAAGTCCCATTTCGTGTCCTCGTCCACTTCAAGAAATATTGGCGAGCGAGCATAGCAAGCAAGACACTTACAGGGGTAATACAATTGAAAATCTGGGATGTTTGTTTGTTATTCGTACTATGTCATTTTGTACTTTGACCTTCTCGTATTTTTTGTTAGCTCGTTGTTCGACCCCATCCCGAACTTCACTAAACAGAATCCTCCGGTTTAGCGATCAATACCTGTATCATCCTAAAAATTAAATTGTTTACCTAGCTCTGAATTCTTAGTTAAAACTCAAAAACTTAACGGAGTTCTATTTCTATTCAAGTTAGTGGCTGGTGGTAAGTTAATAAGCTATTTGTCACAGTTATAAGACCTACTTAACAATATTTGCTTGAAAATTCTTTGTCCACTAGAGTAACTAAGAAGGTAAGCCTTGTGTAGGTATGTTCAGTTGTGTGAAAGTATTGTGTCTTTACTTAGCTAAAGAATCACAAAGAAAACGTGTAAATAATGCTACTTGTTTTTGTTGCTTTTTTTTTTCAATTCTAACTGTTGCTGGGAGTGTTTACTATGGCATTGATACCCCTTTACCGTATACACGTAATTTAAACTTGACTTTTCTTTAGTAGCTTGAGTGTTGAAGTTAAAATTAATTGTTTAACAATAGTGTAATTTTAGGCTCGCTCGCCATTTGTGCTCAAGCACATCACTAGTATATAAACAAACAAATATCCCCGATTTTCAATTGTGTTACCCCGGAGAGTGTCTCACTCGCACGCTCGCTCGCCAATAACATATACCCGATTTTGCATTATCCACCCCTAATACTATCTCGCTCGCTCCGCACGTTCGCCAAATATCCCAGATTTTCAATTGTGTTACCCCTGAGAGTGTCTCGCTCGCTCGCCAATAAATCAATATTGAGGTTTGTATGTGATTTACAAAATCCTGAGACACTAGAGCGAAGCCCAAGTGGCTTGGGTTTGTGAATCACAATACAAACCTATTTTTATTTTTTATAACAATTAGCTCTATTAGTAGCTCTCTCTGGTCATTATCCAATTCCATTTAGTGGTTGCTACCAACTATATTAACTCTTTCCCTCTAATACATTTTCATACGGGAATACTGGGAACTATATCGGATTTATAGTACTCGACGACAAGTTACCTGAGCGACCGCGCTTGGACTCGAGTACTATAAATCTGATATAGTCCCAGGTATTCTCGTACGAAAATATATTTGAGGGGAAAAGTTGATATAATCGTAGCAACCATTACTAGTGGTGTGCTTGAGCACAAATGGGGAGCGAGCCTGATAGTTAGGTAACATAAAACTAAGTATTGTTACTATGTTTTAGCTTAGTTCATGCAAAAACTATAATAGCCGGTATGACCGTTTATTTCAGCAAACAAATACAAAATCACTCTCTTACCTGATTAATGGTAACTTTTGTAGTATCAAACATCTGCCATTCTGATGATCTCAATTACCAGTAACTCTTGAACAACCTCTCAGCTACGATAAAAAAATAATCCTGTGTAATTATTTGTAATAGCTCCGTATCATCCCCCCTAAAACGGCGAAGTTTTGAAATTAAGTCTGGAAAAGGGTCTTCAATGCCATAGTAACCGGTCGAATCAACTTTTTGTTTCTTGAAAGCAAGCGTTTTCGCAGAAAATTTCGCACTCTTTGGAGCTTTTAGTATAAAGTAGGCTTGCTTGATGTTGTAGTTTCAGAATAAACTGGGTTCAATCCTAAAAAGCCGTGTTTTTTTAAGAAAAAAGTACCCCGCGCGCGCGTTTAATTACGTACGTACGTCCAAACATAATTATATACAAATAAACTAGTGGTGTGCTTGAGCACAAATGGCGAGCGAGCCTGATAGTTAGGTAACATAAAATGTTACTCTTTTTAGCTTACTTCATGCAAACACTATAATAGCAGTTATGACATTAGATTTCAGCAAACAAATACAAAATCACTCTCTTACCTGATTAATGGTAACTTTTGTAGTATCAAACATCAACCATTCTGATAATCTCAATCACCAGTGACTCTTGAACAAAGCTCTCAGCTACGATAAAAAATAAAACAGTGTTATTATTTGTAATTTTAGCCAACAAATATGGAATTACTACTTACCTCATTCTTGAGTATTGATAACTTCTGTAATATCAAATTGAAGTTACTTTGACCATCTGAATTACCTCGAATTCTTGACAACAAGCTCTCAGCTACATAAACAAAAGACAATCAATTTTAGCACACAAATACAAAATTACTTTCTTACCTCATTTTCTTGAGCCGTAGTAACTTCCGTAGTACCAAATTTGAGTCATTCTGACTATTGGAATTTACCAGTCACTGTTGACAACAAGCTCTTAGCTGAGTTAACAATAACAGAATTACCTGAATAAACTTAGAAAGCAGTGGCAAAGAAGCGCAGCTTGACAAAGACTTCACAATTATTTCAAGAAGAGAGTAGCTATAACAGTGGTGGCGGAAGCATTTTTTCATTGGTCAGGCAAATTCATACCTTCTATTTTCATAGCTCATTTTGTATTAAAGGAACAGTGTTATTAAAATGTGACCGTCTATAGGAAAACCAGGCACAACGCGGCACCCTTCAAAAATTTTTTTTGGCATTTACAGAGTTGTCGGCGTCCAGATATTGAGCTCTCCAAGTTTTATCGTCGTTCCCGCTAGAACCGTTCCCTTCCGTGGGCTTGAAACAATACATTTGATCCAAAAATTCTTCCTTCGCTCACTTCCACTAATAAATTTATGTTTGCAACTTAACTGACTTCTCTGGACAGTACTGCTCCAGAACGCTACCGCTGGAGTCGCCACAGGATGCCATACCAGTTCAGGTAGAATTCAACTGGTAAGTATCGTTATATAGTTTTGTACCCAGTTCTATTCTATAAATATCACTGCGCATGCACATGAAATATAAAGAGCTACAAGAGCCGACGTAGAGCGGTTAAGTAAATAGTCTCGCTGGCGAGACTGAAATAGTCACGCAGTTATGAAAAAGCAGTTATGAAAAAATTGGTCAGGCACTTATGAAAAATATTGGTCCGGCACTTGCCGGGTCTGCCGGGCCAGTTCCGCCGCCACTGTATAAACGTTTTGGTTGAAACAGAGTTGCGTAAGGCAGTGCAGCAGGATTCTCCGCGCTCGTTAATTGAAAAATACTGGAACTGTGAACGCTTTACCTAACTTACGTAATTAGAAGCGCGGGCTAAAACAGAGGTCTCACGTACCCCATAAACAGATAAATAAATAAATATAGCGAAATCTCGATTGAGTTACCCCTGATAGTGTCTCGCTCGCTTCGCTCGCTCGCCAATAAATAAACAAACATCCCCGATTTTCAATTGTGTTACCCCTGTAAGTGTCTCGCTCGCTACGCTCGCTGCCAAAAAAGTAATGGGAAATGACCGAGAGAGCTACAAATAGAGATATTTGTTATCAACGGGCTATAAAGAAGTTTTAAACCAATATAAATAGGCGATTCACAAATCCACACCACTCGGGATTCGTCCACGTGTCTTGGGATTTGTAAATCGCGTACAAACCTCAATATTGGTTTATCACTATTATACCAAAATCTCAATTGAGACTAGTTAGTGAGAGTCTATTGAGAGTGGTATTGGGTGGCGTCTGTCTTCTTTTGATTTTCTGCAAGTTGATGTGATTATACCTTGTGAGCTGATCCTATTGGTATAGTGATGATTCCGATACAATTTCTATTAATATTAGCACTTGGATATCGTGAAACAGAAGGCGTGCTCCACACTTTAGTGTGGACTGAGGAAGGACTCTCACAAAACAGTCCAGAGTAATTCATTAATTTGTATTATCCTTATTTAATGAAATATGACACATAGTTAGATATACAAATGAATGCCCATACCACATGCAACTGTATTTATCATATTCAGCTATATTGTTATGATGTTTTTGTTATTTTAGCTTTCCTTTAATGGTGAAAATAGGTGATGTTATTGAAATTACAGAGTGTGATAATTTGTTAATATATGTACTAGTAAGTTTTCTTTTTTATTGTATACTTAGTAATCCAGTGTGGTTGTTATTTTTAAGTGCTAAATTTTTTTCATGCTTTAACTTTAAAAAAAAAATTGAGTTGTGGAAGTCAGTATTTCCAGTAGCTAGCTAATACTTAATGAGCCTCTGAGTTTATATATATATATATATATACATCTTCTAATTTAATGAATTTCTTTATTGATTTCAGTTCCATAGAGAACAATATGATGCCTGTGCCTGTGAAGTGCCACCATATACCTGTTCCCAAGATGCTAGACAAGTCATAGTTCCCTGTATACCAGGTTTGGGTGGTAGCTTCCGCATCTCAAATCCAGATGGTAATTTAGGAGCAGTGGATTCATACAGTGAGGGTATCACTTATTATTTAGCAGGTAATTTGAAACTGTAAAATGTATAAGCTTAAATTTAATTCTTACTTTCCTAAAACTTAGGTTTCCCAGAAGGTGAAGAATCATGTGGTTCAATGAGACTTAAAGCTGTTTTCTCTCTTGCAAGTAAGCTAGAGAATATGTTATTTCATAATAATAATGAAACTGTAGGACCTAGTTATAACCCTTAGTGTTAATACCGAAAAAAACAAAACAACAATAAATAATTGATGTTGCTGGAGAACCCTCAATAGCCAAGAGTGCTAGCTATTTCAGTTTGGGGTTAAGAGTTTATTGTGTGATAGTATAATTTCATCATGTGGATGCTACAGTGCATCTCCAAGTCAATAATTTAATTGTATTAATCAACACACTATTTTATGCCGGTCAGATACTAATTTGAATATTCTTCAGTGACTAGGTAATATTGAACTAATGCCTGTCAGGTGTCTAAGTACTGTTGTATGATTAATTTTAACTTTTAACACTCTGGCCAGCAACAAAAAATTGATGGAGTTTTTTTTTTTTTAATTACAAGGAATTTCAGTGCCATAGTAACCATCACCACAACTGTTTGACTTACCGACAGATTTGAACCTAATCCTATAATAGGACATGCTTGTGTAAAGGCAGCTATATTTGTTAGTAAACGTTTACTTTTTGTTATTCTTTAGGTAAGAACTAACTGTAATGCACAATACTTTCACACCACACTTGTTCACTGGACTTACTAACACAAGACTTAATTTCGAGGTTATACTATTAGACAATGAACTTACAAGTAAGAATAACAGTGTTGCATAGGCCATATAACCATGAAAAATAGCACATTAACTCACTACCATTACTAATTCTAATAGAAGATAAACTCTGGTAAGTTTGTAAGTTTTAACTGCACCCGCAGAGGAATTCAAAGCAGTAAGCAATTCTTTGGATGATATGGGTAAATATCGATTAACCAAAATATTCCGTTTAGTGGAGTATGGGTCGAGGTCGACCCCCTAACAAACACAAAAAAATGAGGGTCAAAGTACAAAATGGCATACATGCATCCAAACATATACATAAACAATTAAATATCCCGATTCTCAAATTGTCACCCCTGTATAGTGTCTCGCTCACTTCACTCGCTCGTAAATATTTAAAAACATTAATTAAAGTACGTACATATATACATACATGCATGCATGCATATGTGCGTGCACATGTACATACATGCATGCATACATACATACATACATACATACATATACAAATTGTTAGAAATTTTAATTCAATTAGAGCAATGTATGTAAAATTGTATTTTTATCTCAGGGTATGTGGTTGTGGTTGTTGTTTTTGTTTTAGCTGTAGTAACTTCTACTACTGCATTTAAATCGACAATCTCTACAGATGCAGCTGTCGTCACACCTAAAAAAAAATCGAACACTGTTATACTGAGGCTATCTCTCTTCACTTTATCTATATTAATAATTCCAATATTGCAGTTTATATTTTTCACTGCTTTGTAATTATAAGAGAACAATAAAAAAAAAGTGGTGATTGATTACTGTGGAATCCAATGAATTGCACACACAACCACATGAAGTCAATGAGATGATGTTTGGTTAAGTTTCAACTTCACTGTTAGCTATAAAATACTTTGTATGCTTGTGATTATAATTCTAGTTTACTGTAGAAAAAGCTGGTATGTTCATTCTTCCACCCAACTAATTAAAGAATAAAAAATGTTCAATTCATGCTTCTGAATGTGTCATAATTATACATCCATTATACATAGCTACAAGATAAACAGGTGTCAGGTAAGGAGGATCAAGGGGGGAGGGGGGGGGGCGAGAGGATTAGTGCTCCCCCCCCCCCTTTCTATATCAATATTTTACATTTCAATAAATTTTGCAAGTTTTGACTTAACAACTATTTGCTGGATCCACCCCTGGATATATAGATCGATGCTACATTTCATTCACAGGAAGTAACTATTTTTTTGAGGTTTTTGTTGAATGACCATCTGTTTTAATTGCTG
>WLWD01000991.1_pt1 | contig 97175 bp, 60 predicted proteins | sample 6712731 | NCBI WGS metagenome assembly WLWD01 (sample SAMN12718690, study PRJNA576275) | sponge metagenome | isolation source: marine sponge | host: Mycale hentscheli | place: New Zealand: South Island, Marlborough, Capsize Point | collected 2014-11-01
ATTTGACCACACACACTTTTTCTGAAACCACACCCATTTGATTATAAGTTGTCTCAGGTCTAGAATTAGTGACATCAATCTTGGAAGACTAAGTGCCTATGTCATCAACTTCTACTCCATCACCTCACCATCCACCACGCTGTGAAGTGAACTTATGAAGAAGTCCGACGCAAATATTAGATGATATACCGACACGGAAATCACGGAATACCATATAAATCATAACCCAAAATACACTTAGTTACTAATTTTATTTCATGAATTTGGGGGGGTGGCGGGGTGTGGATCAGGACCGTATGGGCGCCCCTACCTCTGTATGAAACCCTGAACGGAGACACTATACATTTTTAAGATTATTACAGGATTGTTTGAAAATGTGCAAAAGATTGACATATCCAATCTTCACAAGTTCCAAAACAACTTAAAACTACATAAAGTAAAATAAATAGAGAGAGAAATTTCCAATACGTTATGTGTCAGCTCCTCATCAGATAAGTAGACAGAACCTTAGCACCTCCTGCATCTTAAAACACTGTAGAGTATGCAAAATATAAGGAGCTACTTCTCCGTTTATTATTGAATTATAGTTTCCATTGCTTTAAGTATATTAATGATGATGATGATGATTATGATTATGATTATGATGATGATTATGATGATAGCTGAATCAGCCAGTTATTCAAAGGTGGGCAGATGGAGTATAAGATGCTATCAAAGAAACAGATAATTATTCTAAAGCAAGGGCGGGGCCTGGTAGAGCCTAAAAATCACCAACTTAGATTGGTAATTATTCTGAGGGAGAAGGTGGAGTTTATACACAAATGGAGGAGAGTTGTTAGAAAAGAGGTGGAGTCCTAGGAATGAAGTGGTAATGAGGCTCCAGAATTGACAGGTGGGGACTAGCAGTTATTTTCAATGAAGGCAGATGTTTGTTATTTTAGTCACAAAAAAAACAACAGAAATTTAGTGTAATTTAATTGATTCATTCTTAAGTCATGAGTCAAACGTTACATTCCATTGTGACTAATGCAAAAGTTGATAAAAAAGCATTTACTATATAGAATGATAATTACGGTAGGTTTTAATGCACTGGTAGGTGTTAGAGAATATCGTACATTCAGCAATGTAACTTCTACAACAAAGTATTTTGAAAATGAAATAAGAATAAGAATAAATTGAGTAATAGAATACTTTATGCTCCCTCATCTTGAACAATCAAATGTAGTTTTATTTAAACTAGGAGTTCACGTAAGGGATGTAGTCAGGTTCAGATCGACATTTCGCAACTAGTGGAAAATATGGGCTGCCATTATTGTCTTGAATTTCTCCCGAGACAATTTTAGGATGCCTTACAGTAACTTAGTGCGCAAAACAATGTCACATATATAAGAAATAAGTTATGAGCACCTCAACAGAAAGAAAGGAACAAAAAAAACAAAAAAAACCCGTAGGCAATGGCGGACTGACTTAAAAGAGTACTGTTCGCCATTGATGCAGCAGCTAAATTCAACTGCACAGCATACCGTCAAAGTACTGCCGTCAAAGTACTGCCAGCCAGTATTGTCATCACTTTACTTGCATATACATAGCTACCAGTCGTTCAACACAATGACAGTGACAGTGAGCCAGACTTCATTATATTTTACTATATCAGTTGTGAATATGATTATATAGAGCTGTTTGTGTTCAGGGAAGGGAGGGGGGGGGGGGGGTTACCTGTTTTAAGTGTGGTATGGATCGAATTGAATAGAATAGTGAGCTATTTTGGATGGCTCTATTTAAGCAGCTACTCTTTTGAATAAAAAGGAGCTAGAGGTCAAAGGGCATTCCAGGCTCTCTTCATTTTATACCCAGACCTAGGAGTCAGAATGTGGTAAACGAAGTCACAGATTTCGAGTACAGAGAATTGCATTCAATTATAAACATGACCTCTACATTTAAAAAAGCTAGCCATAATCAAAACTAAAGAATGCAAATTTCTAGCTCTTCAAATACAAATGATATATTCATGAGGATTATTTAGAGTGGTTACATTCTATATGCTTATGTACATTCTATATAATAGTGTGTCTGATATCTCTATCTATCTCTCTAATCTTACCAAGTCAAATATTTTGGGTCGTGACTGGTTGCCGATATGTAGAAGGTCTTTAAATCCTCGAGTAATCAAAAGAGCCATGTGTTCACCTTTCCTCTCCAAGAGGGCGTTGGTGGCGACAGTGGTGCCCATACGTATCCACTCAATCATGGATGAGTCAATGAGTTCATCACGGGAAATGGAAACTCTCAAATACTAAATATAAAAAGTACTACTGGTACTGTTGCTATATATCTTCACAGAAAGCTTAGCCAAATGTTGCCCAGCTTGTCATCACTTTACTTAAAAAATAAGGCTACTAGTTTTGGCTAGTATGCAGTTTCAATCCTTTATCATGCATAATCTGCAACTAAGATGATTTTTAATGCCCACCTCTTCCATTATTCTTCTTATGGCCTCCCGGGGGGCATCCGAATAATTTGCTGGGTCTTCCGACAGTAGCTTCATGACCTTAACCTGTCCATCTGGGCATTCCGCATAAACGTCCGTAAACGTTCCTCCACGGTCTATGGAGAATCTGAACATACTAAGACAAGACCTACACCAAAAAAGCAAAGCTCCTACCAACCTGGGTCGAGCGTGGGAAAAGCGAGGTCAATGGTATTTATTGACTTCCCACGCTCGCGCGCGTACAGGTCCACTTTACTCGGCCATTTTTGCGCTGAGCACGAGGCCGCCCGCGGTGCCGGCGAGGTTCGCGTTTAGTTTCAGTACGTCTCAAATGCAGTGTCAGTGTACTACAGATTTCTCCGTAAAGAAAATGCTGCCTTGTGAGTTTGATATAGGGGCCTAACCTACGATTACTTAAAATCAGTGTAGTACGGCTTAATGGTTTAGCTACTGAGAAGAATAGCACAGCAATAGCCCAGGTCACTTCAAAATTTGTATACGTGGAAGCTCACTTAGGTCTATTACAGACTGTAGCAAGGACTGGCTGCTGTTGTACAACTTGAATGGCCTGGAAGTGAACTATGCAGCAAGGGATACTACTCCATTGACGTGCTCCATTGACTATGAGACTGTAACAAGCGGTACTACTCAACTGAAAACTTTGACAAGGAGACTGCAGCAAGCGGTACTACTCAATAGATAGCATTCTGACCGTGTGTGTGTGTAGCTATACGATTCTGAGCGTATATCCTGTAGTAGCTATGGCAATGCTTATGTTAATGACCGCAATCTGCTTATTTTTGATCTGCTGCTTCTGTTAGGAGGCTACGTAGTGTTTGATTGCTCTTAGACTACGAGACTGCAGCAAGCGGTACTAGGTACTCTATTGACTTATACGAGACTGCTGTAAGTGGCACTACTTTATTGACTTACGAGACTGCAGCGAGCGGCGGTACTAGCTAGGTACTAGCTACTCTATTGACTACGAGACTACAGTAAGGACTGCTACTCAACTGTCTAGCTACGAGACCGCAGCAAGCAGTAATTACACACCAGACTACTCAAAATGAATATAATTTTTGTAGTTTCCAGCTTTCAGGTTACAAATAACTTTGTAAATTATATAACTATTCCCTAAATTATTTTTTTAAGTTTGACATTGAAGGCAGGTTTTAATTGTAGCTAGCTATAGCTAAAAAAAATTTCTTACTACTATATTATTAGCTACTACTGTTGTTGTTATAGTGCTACAACTAATAATACTACTACTACTACTTCTATTAGCTATCATTCCGTGCTACCAAATGATGAGAGCAATATGGAATATTCTTTCCTTTAATGAATGTAAGTTTGCAGTAATAATGTTTTTTTACAAATGAAATTAGTCAGTCTGTAGCTATAGCTAGCTACTTCAATTGTTGCCAATGCACAAGTGGTTGAACGCAAAATGATTTTACCATTTTTGATCTTTTGAAAAGATCTTTATATAAGGTTTGAGCTGTGGAACAGAACAGTAAGAAGTGCCTCAATAAAGGATAACTTTATTCTGATTAGACACAAATAATTCATGTGGAATGACAGCCGAGTGAGCTACTGATTTCAAGTAATTTCTTGCAGTACTACATAAAGTTTATTATCTATTTAATTATGATTATTACTTAATGTATATAATAAATTCATTTAAATACATTTTTTCAACCCCCCTCATAAAACAAAAAATCCATCCATTTAGATAAAATAAGGCTCTAAGAAGTGCTTTTGGATTTTCAACACCCATAACATTAGACTCCCAGAGTTTTTCTTCTTCTAGAAATAACTTCAATGTGCTTAGTGTCTTTCACTATATCTTTCTTCTTAAGGGAGGAGACAATCAATCAATATCAGAAGTATCATCTTAAGTCTTTCTTTTCCAGCTCACTTCCATCCTAAAACCGATTAGCTACTAAGAATATAAACGAACGTGCCTGGTTTATAACTATTACATATTATTATGATATATTTGTTGTTTGCTAGATTTCTTCACAATAGTTTTATGTTCATAAACTGTGATAACTCACAATATTACATGGGTGTAATCACTGCCATATCACACTTGACTCGTGTAATAAGTATTGTATATATTGGAGTGGGAAAATTTTTCATTTATCATTTAGCTATTTGCTATTATTGGATGTGTCTTCAAAATGTTTGCATTTTAGGGAGGATTCCTGAAAAACCCATCCAGTGCACAGAAGACTAAACAGACAGTCATAATCATTCCAATCAAACAGATTAATGTCCTTGTTACATTGTGTTAATATTTTGTGAGTTAATGCTTCATTTTCTGGTACATTTGGGATGCTGAGACTGTATGCCTCTAAACCATTTAGATTTGGTTGCATGTTGAAGACTAAGTTTAGTGATAGAATCCAAAATGAGAGCTATTTTAAAGCACGAAAAGGAAGATATATAAATATGTTGCTTAGTAATCCACACAGAACAACTTATTAAAATTACTTCTTGAGAGCACCATAGAAAAGAAAACAACAACAACAATTGGCTAGCTACTATGCAAAATATTTTGGTTAAACAATTTATTGTTCTCTCACACTGATTCACAGATGCTCTAGCCAGGCCCAGTTCATATGGCTACATAGAGGGGAGGGAAGGTGTTATTTTGTTTCTTTATTCATTTTTTGTTTCTATGTCTTGTCGTGTGTTGTTTTTTTTGTTGTTGTTGTGGTTTGTTTTGTTATTTTGTGCAAGTAAAATACAAATTTTAAACATCACATTACATTACAAATAAATTTCATACAAGTTGGGTTTACTCCCAACTTACACTTCTTGGGGCAAAAAAAGATAAGGTTTATATCAGGCATTATCTGAAGACCAGCTGCTGCACAGTCTTATAGCTGGAGGCTGGACTAGAGCAGTGGAACATGCTTGGCACAAACATGCAACCAGGGTGGAAACTACAGAGACAGAGATGAGGAGAGTTACATTTTACTTCAATGGAAGAAACAGGCACTACATATCAACCTCTTCATCAATACAGCGAGGGATAAGAAGGATATGGGTATCGCAGCAGGTAGGTGGTATGAGGGCACAGGATAGAGGGGAGTGGTACAGGGTGTACAGTGAAGGAGCACAGAAGCACGTCAAACAGCAGAAGAGGACAGAGCGAGGAGTTAGTACTTTTTAGTGTGATGTGTGTAGGAGGTACTTTAAGAGAGAGGCAGACAAGGCCAGGCACAAGTGTAAAGATGAGAGAGTAAAGCCAGTGGAAGAGCAGAGTGGATCAGTGTAGTGTAGTGTTTACTATTGTTGTTGTCTTTATGGAACTTTCGCAAGTTACTCCTTCATAAATGTCAGGAGGAGTTTCAAAACTGCCGCCGGACGTCAGCAGACTTGGAGTCTCGCTGTAGGGGAGGGGGTGGAGCTTTGTCACCTGAAGAGGAGGAGCAGGTTGCTCAGGCCAAGAGGAAGATGCTGGGCAATATCAAGTTTGTGTGTGCCTGTGTTTATGTGGACTATCCAGTCATTCTAATTGAACCTAATTTTCAGCCTTTTTGTAAGCAAAGACAGACAAACAGTCAGGTGAACAGACACACTGACAGACAGACTGACAGACACACTGACAGATAGACACACAGACAGGTGGACACACTGACAGATAGACACACAAACAGGCGGACAGACAGACAGGCGGACAGACAGACAGGCACACTGATAGACAGGCAAGCACATTGAAGATGAATTTATAAGCCAGGATCTTAATGACCTTCAATAGTCATGAATATACATACACATAATATTCATATGAATATGCACATTTAGAGTTCAAAGTTCTAACCCATAGTCTACTGAGCTACTTCGTACCATCTTAATAAGTATCTCAGCTCACATGTTGTGTGGGGACTCTATGGGGTCCCAGGCTATGGAACTGTCGATTTGTATCAAACAGAATGTCTCATGTATAACAAGCAGAATGTCTCATGGAGTATAGCAGCATAAAGCTGGAATGTCTAATGTCTGAATATTGCAAGATGATTGAATGACTGAAAACAAGCAGAAAATTATGTTGTAGTTTTAATTTGGAGCACTCTTCGCAGAGCTGCTCCTTTTTTTTTTTCCCCCTTCCATTTTTTTAGTAATGGATTGAAGCACCATGAAAGCGTTCGTGTCTACTTTGTCAAAAAAAGTGGTCTACCCCAAACTAATAATCCAGCCATTGGGTTTATACATATGATGCTCAAGTTTAGTCACTATTTTGCATGCAAAAATTCAAGAAGTTTATTGCCTCAAGACCATTCCGCAAAAGCAGTTCTACTTTTTGTCACTAAGTAAAAATAGGATAATGTAGCAATTTCACTAATTCAAGACAGACTACCAATCACAGTGCTTATATACGATGCTGAGATGTAGCTAACTAATGGATTACATGTACACATGTTTGACATTGATAATGATTGCATTTATTGTTCAGTAATGTGTCCATTATCTTTATCTCTCTGCTCCACCACTCCCTCCAAGAACAGAAATGTAATGTTGTGGAGCCAGTACTTTACGTTCCGAACATGTCCTCATGGAGTCCGATGCACGGTGAGGGGCTAATTGAGCAGTATTTCTAAGGCATTCCCGCGGCCTTGGCCAGGCAACTGGAGCTGGAAGGTCTGGGTCTATGTGAGCTGGTTTGAGCCTGTCCACCAAGACAATCAGTTTTCCCTCCAACATCAACCTTGAAGTTCTTTTGGCATGACTCAATGACCTTGAATGGGCCACAGTATGGTCTGGTCGCTGAAAAGGAGTGCGATGCGCACCACGGCGAACAAACACAACTTTGAAATTGGAGGTTTCGAGGGACAGAATTAGCTGTATTACCGTGATGGCTTGTAGGGATGGGCACTAGAGAGCGAACATTGTCATATTATGTACGATTGGAGATCTTCTGAGTAAAAATTTCCACTGGTGATTGTAACACAGTCTTCAAATAATGCATGGAACCTTTCCACCATACCATTCGCCTGAGGGTGGTATGCTGCGCTGTGTTGAAGAGTAGTACACAACCTTCGTCACTGTAAAAAAAAAAGTATTGGTATGTATGTGGTAAAGTATCATCACATTACAATAAACAAATTTTTTACATAAACTTGCAGCTCACCCACAATTGAGAGCACCATTAGAAATTACTTATAACTACTATAACTACTATGAACTATACAGTTGAACATGATGTATTAAAATGACAAACATTATTACAAACAATAGCAAATCAATGAGAATCTTTCAGTAATATGTACAGCTAAGCTGCAAGTGGTCAAACCTGCCACTTAGATGATAATAAAATCAACTCAGAATGGAATTCAAACTGGAAGTGAAAATTCAAGAAGTTTATTGCCTCAAGACCATTCCGCTGCTACATTTCAGCAAATGATTGATAATAAATAATAATAATTGTCAAGCAAGCAAAGCATCCAGGATGTGGTGCAAATTGTTGGAATATATATAGTAGGCTCTCTCTCATCTAGGTTACTTCTCTCTCTCTCATCTTCATTCATGCTGATACACCCCACTAGTAATAAACCCTCCGCACTTAAAGGCTCAACTGTTCAGACTGATATTTATGCTAACTATCTCCCCACATGCTTCCTAACAATTCGAGTGATGACATGCTGCTAGCTATTCGAGTGATGACATGCTGCTAGCTATTCAAGGTGGAGGTAGCAGCATGTCATCATCCTATTTTTACTTAGTGACAAAAAGTAGAACTGCTTTTGTTTGTAAGTTCACATTCCTGATGTTTCCTTCTCACTATGAAAGTTTTCATTTATCATGTACCTGCTATTATTTTGTTGTTTTTGAAATATTTGCATTTTAGGGAGGATTCCTGAAAATAACCCAGACAAACCAATTCAGTGCACAGAAAAATAGCTGTGTAAGCATTCAATCATGTCCTATTTGAGTTAATGCTTCGTTTACTGGTGCATTTGGGATGCCGAGACGCTTAGCTATCTTCTAACCCAGTCACTGAACAACTTGTTAAAATTACATTTTGAGAGCACTATAGAAAAGAAAAAACAAAAAACTAGCTCAAATAATTTAATAAAATGTAGTGTTCGTCTCATGCTGATTCACAAATGCTCTACTTGCCCAGGCCCAATGTGTATGGCTACATAGAGGGGAGGGAGGCATTATTTTGTCTTGTTTGTTCTTTTTTCTTTTCTTTTTTGTCTTGTTGTGTGTTCCTTTTTTTGTTGTTGTCCATTGTTGTTTTTGTTCAAGTAAAATACAAATTTTGAACATCACATTACATCCCAACTTATACTTCTTGTGGCAAAAAAAAGATAAAAAGTTTATATCAGGCATTATCTGAAGACCAGTTACTGCACATCCTCCACATTAAGAGCTGGACTAGAGCAGTGAATCTGAATGTGCTTGGCACGACCATGCAACTAGGGTGGAAACTACAGAGACAGAGATGAGGAGAGTTACATTTTATTTCAATGGAAGAAACAGGCACTACTTATCAACCTCTTGATCAATACAGTGAGCGAGTGCTGCTCCTCCTATACATGATGTGAATAAGACATTATGAGTAAATGAGCAGCATCTGTACTTGTCCAAGAGAATAAGCAATAAAGAATCCCCACCTAAACCTGCTCTCCTGAGTCACATTTAGATTTCAAGCCGCCTTGGTAGTGGTCGTCACAAACCCTTTACCGAAACTGAAGTTGTAAAACTGTAAAAGTGTGAGTGGGGGATTAGTGTGCGTGCTTCCGCCATTTGTGTTTTGTTGCGTTTCGGAGGATCTTCGTTGTTGTGTGTGTGGAGTAGACGGAGACTGAAGCTTCAACTGAAGGTTAGTCCTGTTTGGATGTTAGAGTAACTCGGGCGAGGTGTTACTGAGAGGTGTCTTCACCACATAAATACTTATTACGTATTATAGATAGTTAAACAATTTTTATTTCCGTTGAGGTTACTTTTCAGTGAAGTGGTGTGGCTGTGTTTGACCTTTGACCTTATTGTTACAAAGCTTTTATGGCATGCCATGAATCATCAGTTCTCACATTTAAATCCAATACAATGGACAAGGTGGTTCTGCTGGTTACTTTTAGCAATTGTTGTGAACATTTTCACAACAATGAATATATACCACGTGTCAGTATTGGTGGGAAAGTCCCAGCATATTATAGAGTAATGTTTGTATATATCATGTGAAGATTCCACAGCAGTAGTTTAATAGTTTCGAGTTGAACTGTTATGTTATAACAAATTAGTGGCTTGGTGTTTGTTGTGTATTTGTTGTTGTTGATTGTTTGTGCATGTGTGATGTAGTTCATGCTGAAGAGCCTGTGAGAAGACCAGTTTTTTTCTAGTGTCTTTTTTTCTCGACGGATCGGGCAACCAAAGTGGCGCAGGCACAGAAGCTTGGAGGAGTGGACACACCTCCTCCACCATCAACATCATCATCATCATCATATTCGTCTTCACCAAAAAACACACACTCTCTAAGCATTAGTGAATCGTACGATAAGAACACGCCCACTAAAGCACAGGCCACACCCATCAAGAGCCAGCGATGGATCCGATGGGTCCCTACCACAGCTAGGGAGAATCTTGACCCGAATGAAATTAGTTTCAGGAAAATTAGAGGGTAAGTGTGTGTGTGTGGGGGGGGGGGGGGGGGGGGGGGGGGGGCAGCTAGGTTGATATACTGAGGGTGTAAACAGCTGGTAAGGCTGAACTGGAAACCATAAAAGAACCTCCTACTCTTGTCTCTTATCTTTCCCTAAAGATTGTCAGCCCATCTCTATTGTTGACAGTTTTTTTTAAAATTTTTTTATTTTTTATGTTTTATTAAGTTGGGAGTGATGTGGAAAAAACTGCAGGTGATAATATATGCATGTATGCAGATCCAGTTCTGGAACTCACTCTCTCTTCCCTCGTATGGTTGTTGTCTAGCAACATAAATATGGTTTGGATTACATTGTCAGCATGTTTGGGTTGTGAGGTGATTGTGGAACTTTACACCAGTTAGTGTTGATTCAGCTAAGTTCCTTTTATTAGGAGAATAGGGTGGGCAATTTGTTTGGTAAGTATCACTATGTGAAGGGTCTTGGAAGTCATGGGTTGTCATAGCTTAGTGGCTAGAGCACTGGTGGCTAAAGCCAGAGTTCCTGGGTTCAATTCCCGTCGTTTTATGTGTACCCGCAACGTCTGAGGCTCCCTATGGTTATCCAATGCCAGGTCTTTCTTCATCAAGTGCACCGATGGGTCAAATTCCCAGTCATTAGGTACAGTCATTTCACCAGCCCTTAGAAAACAGAAATAACCTAAGCAACAGGCCGCCCATAGCATGGCTTTGTCTGGATTACTCGCCTCTGGCTCCCACATGGTCTTTATTGTTCTCAGTATCGTTGGCGAGATTGGCAGCCTCTCCCTTCTACTTAGCCCCGCCTCTGCCTCACACCTCTTAATTCCCTTCAAGGTGTACTCCAAACGATGCCGTGGCCTATCGAACGGGTCACCCTTTCCCTCCGCGACATGGAGGTGACGGACACCAGCTAGGTAAGTCTTAATTGACCTATGCTTAAGATTTTCGGATGCCAGGAAGGATGCAAATGTACACAATGTCCCTTCTGCTGCTGGGAGTGGCTGTGCATTTGCCCTCCTACAGAACTCCCGGTACCTCCTCTGTGCACTACTGTATACTTTGGATGTCGAGTCTGCCAGACCCTTCACAGCAAGTCTGTCCAGCTCACTGAGGTCCAGTCTGGCTGCTGTACCAGTAATGCCTGACTCATTGCCGGTGGGATCACTGACGGCTCCTGCCTGGCTCGGGGGACCTGCATAAAAAATTCACTACAGTTATCCCGTGATAATGCATCTGCAGCTCCATTGTCCACCCCCCGAATGTGCTCTGCATACAGTGTAACATCATGGCTGGTCTGGAAAAAGAATAGGCTGCGCATCAGGTGCATTGCCCTAACCACTTTGCTACGTCCTGAGTTTACGATGGCCACTGTCGCCGCATTATCGCAGCTACACCGTATCGTTTTCCCTTCCCAGTGCCTGCCCCATATTGCGGCACCCGTCACAATAGGCAGGAGCTCTTTCACGGTAATGTGGACACTTCCCCATGACTGAGGCCACCTTAGTTGAAACCAGTCCCTATTTGAGGTGTAAGCGCCCGCTCCCCATGAGCCAGATGCATCAGAGGTCATGGTGACATCCCATCTCGATCTGTTGGCCCTTGACCTCATACTAGACCCATTCCACTTGGTCAAAAAGCGGGCCCACCACTGCAGATCTGACCTGAAGCCTCTATTGAGTCTGATGTGGTGGTGGTTCTCCTTCACCACTGTGGACTATTCGATCATTCTCCTCAAGAATGTTCTACCTGCTCTCACCACACAGCACGCGTGCTGCAGCTGGCCAATAAGCGACAACAGGTCCTTCTTTGTGCAGCTTTTCCTAGTGCCCCAATTTCTGATCTCTCTCCGCAGCCTTTTCAGCTTTTCTTCCGGCAGACGAGCCACTAGTGTGATGCAATCCAGCTCTATCCCCAGGAAAGTGATTGCAGCTGTCGGCCCCTCTGTTTTGTGACTTGCTATTGGCACTCCTAGTCTGCCACACATATCCAGCGCTGCTGCCAAGGCCCTGTCGCACTCGTCTGACCCTGGTGGACCAAATAAAAGAAAGTCGTCCAAATAGTCAATTGCCCTCGCCCCTGCTCTCCTCATAATCCACTGCATGGCATCTGTGATTGCAGTGAAAATCTTTGGTGCTGATCTTAACCCAAACGGAAGCACCGTATCGATATAGGTCTTCCCTTTCCACCGCAGTCCCAACAACCACCTGTCTCAGCTGATGACAACCCCACAGTAGTGGATGAGTGTCTGGCCAAGGAGGTGGTACTGGGCAGAGTAGTTGGCTCCGGTGAATTGTGAGTCTGGGCCACAGTTACAGGTCAATAGGTTTGGGGTGATCCCAAAGCCTCACCAACCCGGAAAGTGGAGACTAATTGTTGACCTATCGCACCCAAGAGGCAGCAGTGTCAATGACGGCATTGAGTCAGAACTCCAACCACTGAAGTACACGTCAGTCGATAAAGCCGTTCAGATGATTCTAGAGATGGGAGCAGGGACCAAACTGGCGAAATTCGATGTAGAAGGAGCGTACAGGCTTGTACCAGTACACCCGGATGGTCAATGGGAGGAGGCCTTGAGGCTGCACCCAGATGCCGAGTTTGTGAAGTACCTGCTAAGGGGCATCACACAGGGGTTTCGAATTGGCTTCGACTACAGGCCGTGCAAGTGTAGGCAAGCGGTAGCCAATATGACCTGCCACTAATATGGTGTTCACCCACCCCCACTCAATTGGTGTGACTTGCATCCTTACTGGTCTCCTTTTCTCAAACTCCAGCAGATGTACTATATAAGGGTACCCTCCTGTAGTGCCACCTGTAACACATTAACCAGCATATCTAGTTAACCCCTTACCCTTCTACCCTGTACCCACTTGCCACCCGTTATCTCTCTCATAACGCCCCCACATGTACAGATTGGAGTGGACTATATTCCAGCTGCACTCCAGTATTAGGTGCGACTCATCGTAAGACCATTCCTCTCCCCCAACAGTTTTACTTATTATTATGATTATTATTATGATTATTATTATTATGATTACTATTATTATTATTTTAATTTTTTTATATTATATATTATTATATATATATATATTTTTTTTAAATTAATTAATTACTCTTCTTCTTTTTTGTAACACGATTACGAGTCATACGAGTACATTATGTTCAGTAATAAGCCACGACAATTGGAGCTGTCCGTTGTAGATTTTTCTACAGCCTCCTTCTTTCTGGCCCTCGTAGGTGCCCACCGCCTCGCTCTCCTTCCTCCGCCCTGCTATGGCAGGCATCTCGACGATGGTTGCCATAACACTTTGAGCAGACATGCTCAAAACAACAATATGGCAGCCTGCAATTCCCATCATTCCACTCAAAACAAGCTCCCCGCCTTTTCAGCCGTGGCCTCTCTTCCACTTTCCCAGGCTCTTTCCGTAACTCAATCTTTCCACCTTCGTTGGCTGACTGAGATAGGAACTGGTGCAACGCACACTCCTCTTGAGTGTGGTCTGACATCAAGCACCGGCTACAGCTCCGGCCCTTGCCCCCATATGCCACAAATGTGGTAAGATAGAGGGACTGATTCAGGCGGGAGAAATCTGCATTCCGGATGTCCGTAATCTGCTGCCGAAACGCTGTGTCGTACAGGAGCCATCCTCTCCCGCCACAGCGCCTGTGTTCGGCAATGATTAGTGCCTGATACGCCAGCAGGTCTTTCATTTTCTCAGGGTATTGGACTCCAACCACTGCCGCATACATAGAAAAACACTGGAGCCAGCTCAGGATGTCCGGGACCTCTCGTCTGCGTGGGAGGGTTGATTTTCCTTCACCATTTGCTCTCCTCCGCTCCGCCTCCATGTTGTCCCACAGCAACTCCGCCATATCGACAAACTCCCCTCGTACAATCTTTTTCACCAGTTTTGCAGGAACCACTGGGAGTGCCTCGCTCAAAATGAACGGACTCACGGCAGACTTGGGCTTTCCTACACTGGTGGTCTCACGTTCCACTGATGCTGGAGTTGTCCTTTCTGTGGGACTGCCCACCGTGTCTAGGCCGATTTGCCTAACTTCGTCCGCCCCGTACCCCCTCTGTTCCGTACTCACTCTGGGCCACCTGCCCCATATCCACTCTGGGCCACCTACCCCGGGCTGCCTACCCAGTACTCACTCTGGGCCACCAGCCCTTCATACACTTTAGGCCACCTGCCCCGTACCCACTCTGGGCTGCCTACCCAGTACTCACTCTGGGCCACCAGCCCTTCATACACTTTAGGCCACCTGCCCCGTACCCACTCTGGGCTGCCTACCCAGTACTCACTCTGGGCCACCAGCCCTTCATACACTTTAGGCCACCTGCCCCGTACCCACTCTGGGCCGCCTGCCCCGCACCCCCTCCGGACTGCCTGTCCCGTACCCACTCTGGGCCGCCTGCCCCGCACCCCCTCCGGACTGCCTGTCCCGTACCCACTCTGGGCCGCCTACCCAGTACTCACTCTGGGCCGCCTACCCAGTATCCACTCTGGGCCGCCTACCCAGTAGACACTTCGGGCCACCTGCCCAATACCCACTCTGGGTCACCTGCCCCGTTATTCACTCTAGGCCACTTGCCCTCTACCCGCTCTTGGCCGCCTGCTAGGCCGCATGCCCTGTCTTTATTTCCTATCTGGGCTTTGATTATCCTCATTGATCATCCTCCTCGAGCTCACCCGCTTTTCATGTACTCCAGACAACCCGACTATTTCTCTCCCTCCCCCCCCCCCCCCCCCCCCCCTAGGCCATCCTCCCTATCCCAATCTGTCCATAATTACCATGAAGTATACACCATCTTTCCTTTACACACCCATCTCAGTGATGCCTACCCCACCACGGGCACTACCCATTACATTCAAATGACAATATATCCCTCTCTTATCACAAGAGGATATCTCTTCATTAATAAAAAAAAAAATTTTTTTTATTTTTTTTTATACATATCTCTAGGGGGGTTGGGCTCTACTCTCGCTGCAGCATCCCCAGCTCGTCCTGTCCTCCCCTCAACAGGTGCCCTTCCTGATGGCACTCCCACCCCTCCTTCTCTGTCTTCACTGGTTCCCTGTGGGGAGACATCGTTGCCTGGGCCTTTCATTTGAGGAAGTAGGGTCCTGGCTCCTCCTTCACCCCTCAACTGGGCGGTAACGCCCGAGATGAGTGTCTGCAAGGTCCTAGCATCCAACTGAACCGCCGCCACCGTTGGTGTCGCCCGGGAGCTCCCAGCATCTGCTGGACCAGTTCTACTGCTTGCTCTAACTCCCTCGTCTCGGTCACCCGCCTCGTCCATTGCTGCCTTACGTTAAGCTCGTCGTATCTCTAGACTCACACACTTCGTCCAACCTTGGTGTTGCTCCCGGCTCAAAGATTGTTGACTGCCACGAGCTGCTACCCTATCCCGCATGCGTACTCCCTCTGGTTGGGGCCCCACCCCCAACCACTCCGTCACATTCTACGTCATTAACTGGGTGTAATCTTGCGATTAAACCTCATCAAATGCATTGAAGTATGTGTTTTTCTCATAGCTCGCTTGAGAGCACGGGCATACACTTCCTCACTGGCGTGTTAGCACGTGCAAAACACACGGAACACCATGCACAGACCTTTGGACTAAGATTCAAACTATCTTTTATCTTTGTGCTCTCTGTTTTTTAGATTGCAAACTGGAAGACTGTATTCTTATGAAAATGTCTTGTGACTCATTTGTTTGTTTGTTTATTTGCAGTATTTTGAATAAATTAACTCCGGATAATTTCGAGAAGTTGAGCAGAGAGTTAATTCACCATGCAGCAGGCAGCAGAGAGATTAGGAAGGGGGCCATATTGCTGGTAAGGAGGCGGGGAGGGAGTGGGTAAGGTAACCAAAGAAAAGCAGCACCGGGCAATGTGTGTGATATTGGTAGTGTTGGCAGCAACAGCACTGATATACTCTACTAATTTTAAGATAGTTAAAGGTAATCTTATGTGAGAATAAATGTGTAAATTGAACTGTTTATTATTGAAGGCCGGGTATTTGGTATTGATGATTGCTTTCTGTATTGGTCAATTTAATTGTACAACACTATACGTTTTTTCGTGATTTTTTTTCCACATGCTATGTACACGTATTGTATACTGGTTTCTATTTCATTCCAAACTTTTGTTCTACTGTGTGTGTGTACATGTGTGCGTCCATGTATGTATGTGTAGTGTGTGTGTGTGTGTGTGTGTGTGTGTGGTGTGTGTGTGTCTTAAATTTTCATGACTGATTACTAATAATAGCCTACAGAACAATGTGGACTCATGGACTCTTTGCATATTTTATTACACAGGAATCAGTCAGTCAGGTAAAGTATGACCTAAAAAGCATCATTTTTTATGCTAATGACCCATACCCACCTATCTGATTTCCAGTTGCTGGGGCAACCCTCTTGCTCCCCACTCTGCTATCGAGTGTGCCACTTGTGTGTGTGTGTGTGTGTGTGTGTGTGTGCAGATGTATGCATACACAAGGGAGTATTGCCATATGCATGTGTGTACGTGTATGTGTGTGTGTGTGTGTGTTTGCAGGTGTTTGATAAAGCTCTGGATGAGTCCAACTACAGTTTCATGTATGCCCAACTCTGCCTCAGATTGAATGACTATGCACCACTACACAATCAGACAGAGGAGCAGCAAGCAGGGGTGTGTGTGTGTGTGTGTGTGTGTGTGTGTGTGTGTGTGTTCTGGTGTTTGTCAATATTGTGCAGCAGGATTTAGTAAGATTTTTTCAGGAAAAATGTTAATTAGTTACTTAGCTATAACCTTATGGGTATAACTACAGAACTCATCAACATCAATGACTCATATGTGTGTGTGTGTGTGTGTGTGTGTGTGTTGACAATTCTTGTAGGTATGCAATCTTTTAGTTCCATTCTACTTGGGACTTTTAAGACGTGTTAGGAAATTGAGTGTGTGCACTGTTGTTGTTGTTGCTATTGTTGTTGTTGCTATTGTTGTTGTTGCTATTGTTGTTGTTGATATTGTGTTAATTTTTTATTTTTTTATTTTATTTTTTTACTGTTGTTGTCTTCATAGAACTTTCGCAAGTTACTCCTTCACAAATGTCAAGAGGAGTTCCAGAATCGCCGTCGGGCATCAGCAGACCTGGAGTCTCGCTGTAGGGGAGGGGGAGGAGCTTTATCACCTGAAGAGGAGGAGCAGGTTGCTCAGGCCAAGAGGAAGATGCTGGGCAATATCAAGTTTGTGGGTTAGTCTATAGTAGTTTGTGTGCGTGTGTGTGTGTATATATATATATATATATATACAGGGTTTCATACAGACTATGGGAGTCCTGGGATCCCCCCCCCCCCCCCCCCCCCAGGTAGATACATCCACACACATATAAACAAACATCCCTGATTCTCCATTTGACACCACTGTATGGTGTCTCGCTTGCTTCGCTCACTCGCCAATACTTAGCTGCCTTTTTTTTAAAACCTCTTTTACAGCTTTTATGCTTCCTTCTAGTTTCTCCTGTGGTAAACAAGTGGCTTAACGCTCATAACGTGTGTGTTTTTTTAGTCACAAAAAGTTGCGGCAAGAGGTTACTATGGCATTGAAAACCATTACCAATACGTAATTTGTAGCCGAGTGCTTTTTGTCAAGGGGCTACTGGTCGTTTAGATGGTAAGAAAATGGATTTTTTTTTAAATTATCATTACTTAGGAAAATTGAGGTATGAACAATTTTGTTACCTAAAATAAATGGTCAATGGCTACATACTTGTAGCATAAGCTATTTTTAGACTGAATGATATGTTTATAAACTGGGAATAGGAGTTAGGACATTAACTTGAAGCAAGATCACCAAGTGTTTAGCAAGCGCTTGATCAGCACTTTTTGAGAACAAGCAATTTAAATTAACATGATAGCAACAATGTGATTGCACATTAGCACTTCACTTCTGTGGAGAGTATGTGTGACTCTTACACAATAAATTCATGCACGGATTTTTTTAACCATCCATTTCAAGGAAATTAGAATTCCCTGTAATACCTTTACTTGCTCAAAAAAAAAACAACTTATGAAGGCATATGTAAGATACAGTGCATAATGTACTTGAGATTGTGGTCGTGCTTAAGCTTCAAGCATTGTAACAAGTGCTTAAACACATCACTGTTGGGCGTTCAGTTGGTTCATGTTTTCCAGTTTTTCTCTGTGCACACTACCCAGCATTAGGAAGCAATTAACTATTGTTAAAAAAAAAAGTGACAATATGAACTGAGCAGTGCCAGAAAAAATTCTCTTGATTGCTTCTGTTTTTTTGTTTTTGTTTTTGTTTTTTTACAAAGTGCATTCGCCATGCTTGCAGTTGTGCCAACTCAACGTACAGACACACAGGCAGACAGGCAAGCAAGCACTCACACAATGATTATAAACACGCCATGCAAGCAATGGTCATGAATATAATTAATTTCAAGTCATTGTGAATACACTCAAACTCCCCTTATCCGGACTCCCCAGTTCCTGCCACTCCCCTCTACCGGGCACCCCGATATTACACACTTACAGGAGTAACACAATTGAAAATCTGGGGTATGAGTTTGTTTATATATGTGTGTGTGGACGTACGTATGTCATTTTGTACTTTGACCCTCGCGTATTTTTGTGTTCGACCCCGTCCCAAACTTCACTAAACAGAATCCCCCAGTTTAGCGATCATTACCCGTATCACCTTAGAAATTGAATTGTTTACCGCTTTGAATTGTTTTGCGGGTGCAGTTAAAACCCAAAAACTTATGGGAGCTCCATTTCTATTGGCGGTGGTAAGTTAATACGCTATTTGTCACAGTTATAAGCCCTACGTATTTACTTGAAAATTCATTGTCCACTAGACGAACCACAAAGGTAAGTCTTGCGTAGGTATGCTCAGTTGTGTGAAAGTATTCACGTTACAACTACTACTAGTGATGTGCTTGAGCACAAATGGCGAGCGAGCCTAAAGACTATATGTACTATTTTTTATATGAATGATTTTGACTTCTAACACTGAAGCTACTGAAAATAAGGTCGAGTTTTTAAATTACGCATACACTGTAAAGGGATTTCAGTACCATAGTATAAACTCGCAACTGCTTGAATTGAAGGAAAACAACAACAACAAACAATACACGTTATTTAAACGTTTTCTTTGTGATATTCTTTAGCTAAATAGTGGCTGTAAAACACAATGCTTTGACACAACTGGCATACACCTACACAAGACTTACCTTCGCGGTTAGTCTAGTGGACAATGCATTTTCAAGTAAATACTGTTGCGTACGGCTTATAACCATGCCAAAGAGCGCATTGACTTACCACCGCCACTAACTCGAATAGAAATGGAAGTCCCGTAAGTTTTCACGTTTTAACTGGACCCGTAAAAGAATTCAAAATGGTAAACAACAATTTCTAGGTTGATACGGGTACTGATCGATAAACAGAGGATTCTGTTTAGTGAAGTTTGGGACGGGGTCGACCACCGAACTAACACAAAAACGCGAGGGTCAAAGTACAAAAATGCCTTACGTACGTCCAAACATAACAAACAAGCATCCCCGATGTTCAGTTGTGTTACCCCTGTAAGTGTCTCGCTCGCTCGCCAATTAAGAATATCACAAAAAATTTTTTTAATAACGTGACTTGATTTTGTTGCTTCTTTTTCAATTAGCATTGAATCCCCTTTACCCATGTAATTTAACAACTCCTTTATTTTAGTAGCTTGAGTGTTAGTTGTTAAACTTACAGCTGCTGGTTTGAGTAAAGGGTGCAGTAAATTTACAGCAGCTGGTAGTGACCCTAATCATCTTTTACTGGTAAAAAACTGGCGAGATACTGCTGCTAGGATGAGGCAAGAAACTCAAAACAAACTAAGCTAACCAAATATTTTACAAAAAAAATATAATTGTGTAACTTAAATACAAGTAGCTATTCCTCAAGTATGTATAATTGTAATTATAAATAAGTTATTACAATTACTATACATGTATGTATTAAAATACAATTGCAAATAATAGTTCTCAGATATGGATATTTCTGAGTTATGAGTGCCAGTAACTCAGAAATATCCGTATGGTCCCTAGCTGCCCTAGCTGCCCGTAGGGGTTAACATACACATGCCTTTTCTTCATCATCCCAATAATGTTTACAATAGTAAAACTGCCTGTTTAGAGAATGGAAAATGGAGAACAGCACTTTTCTCATTCACTCTAATACATTTTACGCCATTTTTGTTGACGTCAAGATTTTGCGGTAGTTCGTCATTAAACGTAGCTAGACGAGCTAAGGTCGAACGGTTATTTCCCTGAGCGGTAAGACGGGACTTTCCCTAACTGCAAGCGGCCGGCTGTATGGACTCATCGTTCTACTAGCAGCAGTAATCGAAGTCAAAATCAGTCAGAATTGTTGGCTGGTATTACTAACTTGGAGCCAAGCCTATCGGCTCCCAGCATTCGGTATTCTGACAACATCAGGGTGATGCGGTTGGAGTCCTACGGGTTGTGCAGCTCCAGACGGCAGCTAAAACGCTGGCCGTGATAGGCAGTAGCGCCGTAAAACTTGATACTTAGGGCCTGAGATACAACCGTAGCTAAATCAGCCATACCCTTGCAACAATTAGCGGTAAACTGGCGCCTCTCGTGCCTTTATGATACAAATATGCATGCGCTGTTTTGTGACGTCGCGTTTACGTGTACTTAAGGCCCACAACCCGCTCTAAACGTCATCATTTGATGACCCTTACCGTGCGTAAAATTTTTTTGGTGAAAAAGCCACAACTCACTTAATTTTCAAGATATAGCTACCAAAGTTATACATAATAATTTTAAGGCAATTTTACATCATGTGTCAAATTTTTAGAGATATAACTCAATAAATTCAAAAATCCTGGCTTAAACACTTTTTTCTTAAAATTTAAAATATTTCGAGATTCAAATTTCGTGTGCCCACAAAATCAGGCTCATATGAAACTCCAGGTATTAAAGTATCAGTATACCAAGTTATAGAGATAAGGACAAATAATTTCTCTTTTTCCAGCTTAAGGGTGCTGGCACATAGCAACGCTCGCACGCGGCTTAATTGAGCAATAAACCACGAAACTACCGAGTTGTAGAGGTAGAGGGCGGACCTTAAATACCCGCGCATAGATAAGAGCTTCCTGGCAGACCGTGGTAAGTATAGTTAACTCGGCTTACGGAGGGCGGGGCTAGAAAATTGCACAGTAGCAAAAAAGTGCGAGACAATTGGAATCTATTTTGCAGTCCAAGTCCAGAAGGACGAAGAGTTAGTCTTTCATATTTAGTACTGCGGCATAACTTAACAAGGTAATTAAAGTTGTCGATTTAGTTTTTAAATATAGTGTACAGTCGTGACCCGACTGGAAAAAAATCACGTGAAAATGTGAATAAATATAAAACAAAATAGAAATGAGAAAAACAAAATCGACAACTTTGTAACAATTAGCTATAGCAAGCGGTGGACGAAATTCCAGCTTCCGTAGTCTTCCTCTGTTTCCAAATAGTGGCGTTTACTTTTGAGACTTTGAGGCTTCATAACTCTTGCAGTTCCGTTTGTGTGTTAGTCATTCTTGATCAGTTGGCTGTCAGTTGAGGGGTCTCAGAGATCCCCCGGGCAGCGTGGACCTGCAAGGTATAGAATCGGAGTTACCTTCCATAGCAACAGTTAATTGATTTGTGTGGGCGTACCGCGTAACCGGATGTGTGAGCACCCTTAAACACTTCCAAATTCACTGTCTTGAAGCTCCCAGTTCCATCACCTATAACCACAAAAATAACCACAAACCCACAAAATGGTTTTGTCTGTATGGCTAGAAGCACTGTATATGTATTCATAGTGCAAAGTGTAAACCCATAGTTCACTAAGCTGCTTCATACTGTCTCAATAAATATCTCAGTTGACGTAAAGTGTTTGCCCCCAGGAGGGGGTGGGCCCCAGCCCCAGTGCTTATGTGAGATTACATACATAGATGATGTAATTAGATGCCACGGTGGGCCCCAGACTTACTTCAGACTTATCCACGTGTATATGGGCGGGCATAGAATTACAAGCTATGAAAAAGGTGTTCAACAATGATTTTAAATTTGGAGCACTCTTCGTAGAGCTGCTCCTTTTTTTATTACACAAAAGGCCATGATTCAACTATGAGCTTGTATGTATAGTATGTAATGGTTCAGTCATTCTCGGCTGAGATAATTATAATAATAGCAAAACTAGAAAAAATTTGCTATTATGTTATAGTTATAAACCAATCAGCAATACAAACCTAATGATTTTGGTTTATAACTATTTTAACGGTTGCCTAGTAACCCTTTTCAGGAATTGAAACGCGCCGGAAAAGAGGGTCTGCTGATGGCGTCACTGTAAAAAACAGCGGTTTGAGACCACCGAAGATATCAATAAAATGTCCATTAAAAAGGTTCCTAAAACTACAACCTATTCCACTCAATGGGCTATGAACAATTTTGATTGTTGGAGACTTGCCAGAAACAGCCGTTCTGTAGACGAAAAAGTTCCTGAAAACTTGTTCATTAATGGAAATGAGGGAAGTAAATTTCTGGCTGATGCAGTATGTATTAGAAACTAGTGGTGTGCTTGAGCACAAATGGCGAGCGAGCTTTAAACTACACTATTGTTAAATGATTGATTTTAACAAGTTACACTCAAGCTACTAAAATAATAGTCAAGTTTTTAAATTACGTATGCGGTAAAGGGGTTTCAAAGCCATAGTAACCGCTCCCAGCAACTGTTTGAATTGAAAAAGAAGCAACAAAATCAAGTCACTTTATTTAAAGTTTCCTTTGTGACATTCTTAATAGTAGTTGTAACGCACAATACTTTCACACAACTGAACATACTTACGCAAGACTTACCTTCGCGGTTCGTCTAGTGGACAATGAATTTACAAGTAAATGCTGTTGAGTAGGGTTTATAACTGTGACAAATAGCAACTAACTCGAATAGAAATGGTGCTCCCATAAGTTTTTGCGTTTAAACTGCACCCGCAAAAGAATTCAAAGCAGTAAACAATTCAATTTCTAAGGTGATACGGGTAATGGTCGCTAAACCGGAGGATTCTGTTTAGTGAAGTTTGGGACGGGGTCGCACGCGGAGCGAACACAAAAATACGGAGGGTCAAAGTACAAAATGACATACATACGTCCAAACATATATATAAATAAACAAACATCCCCGATTTTCGATTGTGTTACCCCTGTAAGTGTCTCGCTCGCTACGCTCGCTCGCCAATAAATAAATGTGACCGTCTATAGGAAAACCAGGCACAACGCGGCACATTCGAATTTTTTTTTTTGCACTTACGGAGTTGTCAGCGTCCAGATATTGAGCTCTCCAAGTTTTATCGTCGCAGCTTTAGTCGTTCCGGCTATAATAGACCTAACCGTTCCCTTCCGCAGGCTTGAAACAATACATTTTTAAGAAATCGATCGATCTTTTCTCGATATTACGCACGCCGCGTTGTGCCCGGTTTTCCCGTAGACGGTCACAAATAAACAAACATCCCCGGTTTTCAATTGTGTTACCACTGTAAGTGTCTCGCTCGCTACGCTCGCTCGCCAATTACGAATTGCCTCTATTTATACAAATTACGCTGTAGAGCTCATAAATAAATATATTATGATAACCTACTACTTCGGCAAGGTCAACAACATCCCAGGATATCCACAAAGAGCTATGCAACTGAGTAAACTTACTATGAAGGCCTTCAGACGAAATATTTCCAGCTGGATAGCCCAAATGTTCACAGATCAATTTAGTTAGGTGGTGTCCTATACGTGATGCTTCTGTCTAGGGTCAGATTAGAGAGACCACCAACACCAATGTGGCCTTTATCCTCCTGGTAGGGATTTAGGTGTGAGATTTTACTTAGGTATGAGACCTTTTATGTGGTGTGTAGAGAGTTCTTATCAGCTTTAAAAGAACGACTCTGACTGAGCTCAAGTAGCTTGGAAGTCAAGTGACTGCTGAGATGAAAAATATCTGTTTTCTTGTGTGGACCTGCTGTTACAATCAAAAATCAAACACCATGCCATCACTCTTAAGATTACTATATAATGAAAATTACTCAGCTCAGCAAAGGTTTCTAGAGGAGCAGCATTAACAGCGGGAGGTTGTAGTAACCAGGATGGTCCATTCCACCAGTGCTCAAATGAAATAAGTTAACTAGGCATTGCTCCTCTGGAGGCTATGTCTGCTGGGTTGCAATCAGTAAGAGCATAACATTGAGCAACTGGTATACGACTAACTGTGTCCACAACCGGTAGAGCCAGCATAACACAATGGTAGAACCACACCATCTTTCAGAGGTATTAGAATCACACCAGGCATACACATATTTCAGAGGTATTGACAGTGTATTAGAAGCAGTGACTAATATCTACCAAAATCGTAGCTCCACTGAGTTCCTTTCAAGGAATAGTTTAGCCACTCAAAGGTGCAACCTTGGTATTGTTTAAGTTAGCGATAGTAAAACTTCGGCGATGGTAAAATGGGTATGCGTACTTTCCTTCAAGTCTACTTGCATGCCTGAACAACATCAGTGAATAGAGGATAAAGACTTGGACCAGGAAGTAGAGTGTCATTAAAGATATCCTGGTAGTAGACTTAGCCGACACATAAATAACCACTAGGCGCTTGGTAGAAGTGCTAGAATGTGAGGGTAGATATAATGTAGATAAATCAGGTTTGTTAAGTTCATGATCAGGATTTGGCACAGGTTCAGCGTGACCTAACTGAGCTTATACCTGTAGCGTCTTCATGTAATCATCCCATTTTACTTTCCATCGAAGAGATTGCTGGTTTTCATAGCATCTTCTACAAGGGTGACCTCGACAAACAGAATAGAATATTTCTTAGCTTTCCTTACATTTCATTATCATTAGCAAAAATAACTATACCGGTCAATAATAGTTAGTGTGCGATCCTTTTTTAGTACATTGTTAAATTTCATAGGAAGTTGGTTTCTAACTGTTGTTAAAGTTTTATCTTTAAAAATCTACTAAAATGTTGTTTTGCACGCGACAAGAAAATTATTATTACTACCTTGATTATATCAAGAATTCTTGATACTAAATAAAAATAATTGGCTTAAACAATACTTTGATACTAGTCTTTCGGCGAAAATAAAACAAATGTAGTTATTATTCTATAAGGCTGCATTTCAAGTGTAGCATACTGAATAAGCAATTAAAATGTTGCAGTCTGTCCCTCAGTTATGATTTCTTCTAATTTTGTTAAGCAAAGTATAATCCCGGTTCTTAGTTTAGGTATGTATTTTCTGCCAAAATTCTATACACTGTACAAGATAAACTCACATCTGGATATCTAATTTAAAGTTTTCCTTTTTGATTTAATATGGTTTCCTTCTTCATGTATTACAGGAGCCTACAGGTGAATTAGACAAGGACACAGTATCAATTATGTAACATCCAGCTTTCTCCCAGTGTAAACCGTACAAAACAAATTAACAGAAACTACACCTTACAGCTAAATTGGTTACTTAAGGGTGCTGCGACAACGCCCACGCACATATTCACAATAATTGGATTTTGGTTGCTAGGGATTACTAACTTTTTTCTTGGTGTTTGTAGAGCTCCAACTAAGGGTGGATCCTAAAGAGTACTGCTAATGGACTAACTAAATAAAAAGAACGGGCCTTGGGAGCCTGTTTCGTTCAAGTTACGAGCTCCTCATCCTCAAGTATATAATCCACAACTCCTCTGCGGGTGCCGTCGCCGACGAGCCCATTCTTCGTCTACTGCTACATTTTGTTGATTGTCTTCAAAACCTTCGTTGTACTTTTTCTCAATTCTGCTTTGTTTTGTCTAGTTGACTGTGCTGATTTGATCCTCGCGGCAGCGCGCCCGAATTTTTTTCTTTCAAAAAAAATTGCAACGAACATTTTGTAGCTAAGGTCATAGACAGACTGTGTACGAAATTTGGAGTCATTTCTACTCGTAGTTTCTGAGAAGAAACACAAAATAGACTCCCGGACTAAAAATTATTCCACGCGATCTTTTGGCAGAGACTTGATTACTTTCAAACAACACCCACAACAGATTCAGTTAATTCCCGCGGGAAAGTGAGTTCCAGGTGCTCTCTATAACTTTCGGGCGCCTACCGGTTAGCAAACCAGTTATCTGGCCGCCTTTCCTTCTCGATGATAAGCCCTACTGAAACGAGTGTGAGGAGATTATTGTAGTCTTGTTAATAGTGTTTTTGGCATGGTCAGGTAAGGGAAGCCTTTTATCAAGCTAGCTAGATGCATATTCAGTGAGTGTATGCACCTATAATAGATTAGTGAACCATTTTTGCTGCTGGAAAACTCTACAGTTTCAGTTTGTGTACAGTTTTCTGTACTTAGCTATTCACTTCATTTGTTTATTCATCCTTACTTAGCTAGCTACATCACAAATTAATATTCATCTATATTTAGCTGGCTATTTCAAAATATTTTTTATATAAAATAAGTATTATTATTTTATACATTCATAAAAATTATCACTGGTCATCACAATACTGTAAAATAAAAAAATCATGAGTGATATATCAGGAAGAAGTTTTGCACAAGAATAAAAAATTTAAATGATGGAGTCATTAGTGAGGTATTATTTACCTGTCAAAGCTTAGTGACAATCTGGGAGCCAGTGTCGCTCTAGGGAGAAACAATACTGATAAAGTAAGCCAAGAAATACAATATCAAACAGCTGCGCTCTTTACAACTTATAGCGGGGCGTGCCTCGGTTAGTTTTATCAATTGGTGTAGGCGGGAAGCTTTGAATTACCCGCGCAAGCTAGCTAATTAGTTAGCGGTTGTTTTTACTATTGGGAGCCTGGCGGATTTTTGTGGTTATTTGTGGTGCGTGCGGGTGCGCGCGCGTTGCTAGGTCGCAGCACCCTTAATAGTGATTAAAAAAATATTACTGTAAGATGAGTTATATTTCACACTGACCTTCACATTTTCACAACAATCTTATTGGTAGTAACTGGTGAAGCCTTACACACCAATGATAGCAGCAAGCAGGCCTGAAACAAGCTAGAGTACAAGAGTACAGTGAACGTCTCATACCGAAATTTGCTAACGAGCAAATTACCTTGCTAACTAGCAAATTACCTTGGTTTAGTGAACTTTCAGTATACCCTCTAATTATAATGTATTGCATATCACCTCTTAAAGCAAATATTCCTTTGTTTGTCTATAATCTTGGCTTCAAATTATTCCCAATTTGGAAGTTCTACTGTAATAATGGTACATAACTGTAAAAATACTTCATATTTTTATAATTATTATAACCTGATAATATAATCTCAAATAATGGTGTACTGTAATGGTTGAGTAAGATCACTCATAATTCTGGGACAAGGTATAGAGTGTGCACACAGGAATCACATCACATAATTTTAAGAGGATGGAAAATGTGAGCCATGTACCATTATCATCAGCATTGTAATGGTGGCTTCAAAACTAGTCTCACCTTTATTATTTATTAGCTATGTTAAAATAACTGAAGCATTTTGGAGAATGTTTTACCAGCTACAATGAGATATTCTACAAGGACTGTCTACATTGACTGTCCTTGTGGTTTATTTGTGACCGTCTACGGGAAAACCAGGCACAACGCGGCGTGCGTTATATCGAGAAAAGATCGATCGATTTCTTAAAAATGTATTGTTTCAAGCCTACGGAAGGGAACGGTTAGGTCTAATATAGCAGGAACGACTAAAGATGCGACGATAAAACTTGGAGAGCTCAATATCTGGACGCCGACAACTCCGTAAGTGAAAAAAAAAAAAATTCGAAGGTGCCGCGTTGTGCCTGGTTTTCCTATAGACGGTCACATTTTTCATTTATAGTAACCCTAAGAAATCTTCCAGTTATCAATCAATATAGTGATCAGGAATTATATATTTATTTTTTGCTATAGAGTTGTTCAGTTTAAACCATTTCAATAATATTGACCTTTCTAACAATACTGAGTTGTTGTTGTTGTTTTTTCAGTTTAGTGGCTGTAAGATGTTTAGATAGCTAATACAAACACCCACATAAAGCAACAACACTAATTTCATGGAAATGCTCAGGCTCAATTTTTTCTTCAAAACTGAATCAAAGCTCCCTCGAAATAATAATCTGTTACATTTATAACTACAATTTTAAAGAGTTATTTTTTATCATTTTTACATTGTTAAGTTAGTATTATATAATCAAAATGAGTGATAAATAACGAAATTGTCGAGTAATTTTAAATTTAGCGATATGCTGTTGACGGTGTTCATTAGATGATATAAACTCATTTATTCGTACCGGCAGACATATCTTTCTTAGTTTATGTGAAGAATCATAAGATTATTGAGACGATTTTGACTCTCAAGGTCGAACGCAAGTAATTTTCTGCACTTCGTTTGAAACCGCATTAGTGGCTGTCAGAACTAATCTTTGTAGAGTAAATGCTTCACACATACTTAATTGTACATCAGGGGACATGTTCTTCATGATATCCTTGACATCGTAAAATGAAAGGCAGCACTGATGTTCTTGTAAAGCTGATCCAAGCATTTCCAAATGAACTTCAAGTGGAGAAGGATTAAAATCATTACCATATTCAACAATTTTGTCAAATTCATTTGAAAAATCTCCTTTTTTGGCAGCTTTGAGTAGCAAATTTTGCAAAAATGAGTAAGTTGTGTAGTAAGGTTGATCAAATCGTTGTGAGATATAATATTTGAAACTAGATCAAGTGCTTCAAAATATTCAGCTTGGTAATAATTCTTTGGAGAATCATGAAAAAATGGTTCTCCTGCACAATTCTGAATTTCTCTGGAGCTTTTCTCTTTCTTGGTAAAGAAGGCATATTTAGACCCAATTTTTGTTGATTCTGTAGAGGCTTTTCCCAAAAAAGATCAAAGCTATTACCATTACGTATCTTCTCCAGAGTTTTGCAAGTAAGTTTAGCAATGGAGTGGGCATCAACAGCGGTCAGTTTAGGATTTTGGAGAGTGCGGCTTAAATTATCCATATGCTTTAAAATGCACTCACCTACAATAGTGCCAAAAAGAAAATTGAAGGTACTCATCTGATATTGAACACCAGCAATTCTTACATGACTGTCTTAATCAAGAAGCTATTCTTTTACTTCCAAAGAGTTAAAAGAACCTCACAATTGTTTAGCACATTCTCTAGTGAGTTGGCTCTCACAGTCCATCGGGTAGGACAAAGGGTTCTAAATCCCAGAACCTCTGTTGCTATTAAGGATTTAACCTTCTCAAATATAGTGTCTCGTGCATCTGGAAGAAACTTATGCTGCCTAACTGTATCGCCTACAGCTAAGTTTAGCGCATGCCCATAGCAATGGGTGAAGACAGCCTGAAGCTCTTCAGATAATATTTGAGTTGCTACCCCAGTATTTCTACCACTCGTGTTTCTTGCTTTATCATAGCATTGAAATCGAGAGAAGTTGATTCTTAAAGTATTACAAAGAAGGACACCCTTAATAACTGCTAACTAATTGGATTATACTTTGTAAAGACCTGTGAAGTCTTCATGTGCCTCTAAGTCTTCAAAAATCCACCTCAGACATAGAACTACTTGTTCTTTGTTGGCTGAATCAGTGACTTCAGCCATCGAAGCTTAGTACGATGCAACTCGTATACTATCCTCAATTTCTCTTAAATTTTTTAGTGCAAGTATGGCCAAAATTTCATTTTTTATTAGGGGACTGGTATATTTATTGATTTTTTTTTGTAACATTAACTTAATTGATGAATTACGCAAGCTTTGGAATTGTAGTAACTGCATGAAGATGCCACTATGCTCATCACCATCTCCTGAATAGCTAACCCTTGTCTCGCTAAAAACCAAATGCTTTCAAAAAATTTCAGAACATAATCCTTAGTATTTTGCTTTTCCTGGACATGGCAAGAGGATAATATTTCACCAATATCCTGATGTGTAGCTGGAATTGAAACAAGGTACTATTTAGCCAATTTATGCGTCCCACTTTTTTCAGGGGTAACTCAATCGAGATTTCGCTATATTTGGCGAGCGAGCGAGACAGTATTAGGGGTGGATAATGCAAAATCGGGTATATGTTATATGTATTATATGTATGTGGGATGGTACTATGCCCTTTACACGTGCGCGCGGGGAACTTTTTTCTCCAAAAAACACGGCTTTTTAGGCTTAACCACAGTTTATTCTGAAACTACAGGATTAAGCACGCCTTACTTTATACTTAAACTCCAAAGTGTGAGAAAATTCTTGGAAAAATGCTTGCTTTTCAAGAAACAAAAAGTTGATTCGACCGGTTACTAAGGCATTGAAGACCCTTTTCCAGACTTAATTTCAAAACTTCCCCGTTTTATAGGGGGGATACGGAGTGCCGGTTGTTGGTAGTCAAGAGCTGTTGGTAGTCAGAATGCCGTAGTATTAATGCTAAGGAAGCTACTACTTCTCGAGGGAAGCTGAGGTAAGTACGTAATTCAATATTTGTTAGCTAAATATGCATTTGCAGCTAAGAGCTTGTCAATAGCGACTGGTAAATTCAAAAAGTTACCACTGCTCAAGAAAATAAGGTAAGAAAATAATTTTGTATTTGTGTGCTAAAATTGATTGGTTTTGTTTTTGTAGGTGAGAGCTTGTTGTCAAGAATTCAAGGTAATTCAGATGGTCAAAGTAACTTCAATCAGAAGTTATCATTACTCAAGAATGATGTAAGTAGTAATTCCATATTTGTTGGCTAAAATTACAAATAATAACACCGGTTTATTTTTTTATCGTAGCTGAGCGCTCATTCAAGAGTTACCAGTGATTGAGATTATCAGAATGGTTGATGTTTGATACTACAAAAGTTACCTTTAATCAGGTAAGAGAGTGATTTTGTATTTGTTTGCTGAAATAAACGGTCATAACTGCTATTATAGTGTTTGCATGAACTAAGCTAAAACATAGTAACAATACTTAGTTTGATGTTACCTAACATCAGGCTCGCTCGCCATTTGTGCTGCTCAAGCACACCACTAGTTATTGGCGAGCGAGCGTAGCGAGCGAGACACTTACAGGGGTAAAAATGAAAAAATCGGGGATGTTTGTATATATGTATGGACGTACGTATGTCATTTTGTACTTTGACCCTCGCGTTTTTGTGTTAGTTATGTGGTCGACCCCGTCCCAAATTACACTAAACAGAATCCTCTGGTTTATCGATCAGTACCCGTATCATACTAGAAATTGAATTGTTTACCGTTTTGAATTCTTTTGCGGGTGCAGTTAAAACTTGAAAACTTAACGGACTTCCATTTCTATTCGAGTTAGTGGCGGTGGTAAGTCAATGCGCTCTTTGTCATGGCTATAAGCCGTGCGCAACAGTATTTACTTGAAAATACATTGTCCACTAGACTACTGCGAAGGTAAGTCTGTGTAGGTGTATGTCCAGTTGTGTCAAAGCATTGTGTGTTACAACCACTACTTAGCTAAAGAATATCACAAAGAAAACTTTTAAATAACGTGTATTGTTTTGTTGTTGTTTTTTCCTTCAATTCAAGCAGTTGCAGAGAAATTGTTACTACTATGGCCTGAAATCCTTTACCCCCCTGTATGCTAATTAAAACTGACCGTATTTTCGTACGTCATGGTAGAATCAAACTCATTCATATAAAAGAGTATGTCTTTAGGCTCGCTCGCCATTTGTGGCTCAAGCACAATCACTATTTATTTCTGTTTATGGGGTACGTGAGACCTCTGTTTTAGCCCGCGCTTTTAATTACGTAAGTTAGGTAAAGCGTTCACAGTTCCAGTATTTTTCAATTAACGAGCGCGGAGAATCCTGGTGCACTGCCTTACGCAACTCTGTTTCAACCAAAACGTTTATAGCTACTCTCTTCTTGAAACAATTGTGAAGTCTTTGTCAAGCTGCGCTTCTTTGCCACTGCTTTCGAAGTTAATTCAGGTAATTCTGTTATTGTTAACTCAGCTAAGAGCTTGTTGTCTCAACAGTGACTGGTAAATTCAAATAGTCAGAATGACTCAAATTTGGTACTACAGAAGTTACTACCGCTCAAGAAAATGAGGTAAGAAAGTAATTTTGTATTTGTGTGCTAAAATTGATTGTCTTTTTTTATGTAGCTGAGAGCTTGTTGTCAAGAATTGAGGTAATTCAGATGGTCAAAGTAACTTCAATTTGATATTACAGAAGTGATCAATACTCAAGAATGGTGTAAGTAGTAATTCTATATTTGTTGGCTAAAATTACAAATAATAACACTGGTTTATTTTTTATCGTAGCTGAGAGCTTGTTCAAGAGTTACTGGTGATTGAGATTATCAGAATGGTTGATGTTTGATACTACAAATCAGGTAAGAGAGTGATTTTTGTATTTGTTTGCTGAAATCAAATGTCATAACTGCTATTATAGTGTTTGCATGAAGTAAGCTAAAAATAGTAAAATTTTATGTTACCTAACTATCAGGCTCGCTCGCTATTTGTGCTCAAGCACACCACTAGTGTTATATGTATATTATTGGCGAGCGAGCGTAGCGAGCGAGACACTTACAGGGGTAACACAATCGAAAATCGGGGATGTTAGTTTATTTATTTATTTATTTATTTGTATATATGTATGGACGTACGTAAGGCATTTTTGTACTTTGACCCTCGCGTTTTTGTGTTAGTTCGGTTGTTGACCCCGTCCCAAATTGCACTAAACAGAATCCTCTGGTTTAGCGATCAGTACCCGTATCACCCTAGAAATTGAAATGTTTACCGTTTTGAAGTCTTTTGCGGGTGCAGTTCAAACTTGAAAACTTTAGGGACTTCCATTTCTATTCGAGTTAGTGGCGGTGGTAAGTCAATGCGCTCTTTGTCATAGTTATAAGCCTTGGCAACAGTATTTACTTGAAAATACATTGTCCACTAGACTCAGTGTTAGAAGTCAAAATCATTCAAATAAAAATAGTATAGTCTTTAGGCTCGCTTGCCATTTGTGCTCAAGCACATCACTAGTATAAAAAAGATATAGATAATGCCTACTAGGTTCTACATACCCTTAGGAACCCTTTAAAAGGCTTACCACGTAATCTTCACCGAGGAGTGCAACAGGGAGTTCCACACATACACCATGTGGTTTATGGTTTGCAGCTGGACTGATGAGAGTTGATCCCTTACCAGATGATCCTTAATGATGTACTGTTAGTGTGTGGGGAGCATTAGAATATTGTACTGAACAATCATACGATCATTATGTTTTCACTCCATTGATGGCGGCCATCTTACATTATCGGGTCAAAATGATGCCATAAGGTCAAACTGATACCAGAATTGGAATCCTGGTGGTCAACTTACTCTAAAAAGTATCCTCTTGCATGATTCTAGGTGCTCTAGTTCAAAAATTAATTTTTGAAGATGACGTTAGCGGCCATTTAGGATTTCGCGCTGTAGCAAAAATTCCCAGGATTTTTGGGAGGAACACGTAAACCGAAATGCTCAGTAGCTATTAATAGTAGTATAGCTATAATACTGTGGTAATTTTAGACGCCATGCCACTTCGAAGTAGCATGTTTATGCTACTATAGCACTTTCATCAGCCAAAGCTGATGTTAGTGTCATGCTGCATAAATCAAACCAAGATAAGAAAGAAGCAAATGGTAAGATGCTAATGACGATTATAGAAATAGTACAATTTCTTGGTAGACAAGGGTTTGCATTTCGAGGCCATGATAATTTGGACAGTAATTTTATGCAGCTTGTGAAGTTAAGGAGTCATGACGATAACGTAAAGGTAGCCTTAATATGTGTAAGCGAATAGCAATAGCATAATATGTATTTATATATTAGAGTATAAGTGATTGGCTACTGAAAAGTAGAGATAAATAAACCAGCCCTGACATTCAAAATGAAATTGCTGAGTTGATGTCACTAAGCATTTTACGAGCTATTGTGCAAGAAATCAAGCAGGCAGATTACTTTGCTATTATGCTAGATGAAGTGCTTTAGGTATGTCGATAGTGATTTGGCAATTCATGAGGCGTTTGTTGGTTTATATTACTGCCATGATATTAAAGCTGATACTGCTTTATCGAGATGTAGAGACTAGTGTTATGACGGTGGAAGTAACAGAAATTGTGTGAAGAGTCAATTGTTGAAGCTTGAACCATGGGCTCTTTATACTCACTGCTACAAGCATTCATTGAGTTTAGCTGTGAGTGATTCTGTAATAAATGTGAAGCTATTGAGGTCTAACATGGATGGATACAACCTATGAAATCAGTAAATTATGGCTAAAAGACATGCTCATTAAAATATTAGCTTTTATTCTTTTAAATTTTTTTAAAGAATAAAAGCTAATATTTTCCCTGAAACAATTAGTTTTCGGACTTTGTCCTACACGTTGGACAGTGAGAAATGAAACTTTTCATAGTATTTTAGAAACTATCAAGCTATACTAGATTTGTGGGGATGAAATATTGAATGATAATTCTGATTCAGACACAAGAGCTAGAATTAATGGAATCGCTGGCCAGATGGTTAAGTTTGAGTATTTTCTTTGGAGCCTAACTTTTATATATGATTCTTCGTCATACTGACAACTTGAGCAAATCTTTGCAGTCTGGTAGTATGTCAGCATCACATGCCCAGAAGATTGCTGCAATGACAATCAAAACCCTACAGTTTCAGCTCCCAATACGGTTATCTTCAAAGCCTGCGCACCCCTGAAGTTCACAAAACTTTTTAGTATCTCTCAGTTTATGGCGTAACTTTTCAATTGTTACCGGGAAAGTCAACGCATGCGCGCAGGTTTTTCCCTTACCTGCGAGGGTTATTCCCAGTTACTTGGCAATTAACGAAGCAGCTAAGATACCACGCCCTTGGGCGCCGAGTGGCAGTTCTCGCGAAACTACTAATTGATGCGGAGATAACTATAGAATACGGAAACTTACTTCAAAAATTTAAAGTGCCGTTTTCTCCAATAACGCTTACTGGGGCTATCCTCTTCTGGCGTTCATAACTCGCCCTAGGAAGCGATTTAGAATAGGATTTAAGGACCATTTAAATGGAAATTGTTTGTACTTTTCAAAAAATAATAATAACTCATTTTTCAATTTTTGAGTGAAGTGGTCTGTTTTCCTATAGCCTGTCACATATATTCGACCTAACTCTTCCCTTCCTCTGGTTTATTTAATACATTATAAAAAAAAAATCGACATCCCATGCCGTATTATGCCTGGTTTTCCAGTAGACAGTCATGTATAATACTATTAAAAAACCTTTGTTTTATTCATTTACAGAACTAACTTAGCTGTAAAATCATTTAGCACTATAACATATAGTTACAACACTTACTGAAACAAATACAAATTGATGCCCGCTTTAGCTATGCAATATTAATGAATGGGTGTGGTAGTTAGCACAAGTATTGTCACCACACCTAACACCTTGATAGTCTGGCTTCGCCGACCATTTTCTTTCCCTATATTGGTTGGCTGGGAGGAAGGATTTTGTTGCGAGCGAAAATTTCCATGCGAATAAACATTCAGTTGGAACATCTCTGCGACTACTGTGCTTCAATAATGCTGATATCTTTATGGTTGTATACCTTGTTTAGCATGTGACGGATCAGATGTGATGAAGCAGAGTAAAGTTCTTGGAGTGGCTGAATTGAGAAGGTTGCTCTTCTTTGGAAGGAAATGGCCTTTAAAAACCTTGAGAAAAGTAGGAAACAGCTTACGTTGATGTCCTTATTGATAACCATAAGGATATATTTGCAGTAACTGTTTCTATGCTTATGATAAACGAATCAAGAAGAAAATGGAAAACTTTTCCTATACTATGTTAGTAATAGAGTAAGATCACAGTAGATTCAGTCATCCCAAATAATTAGAAATCTAAAAGATTAGATTACTGAAGACTCCACTATTGTATAGGTGATTACTTGGTGATTTACTCACAACCAATTCATCATAAGTGTCAATTATTCTAGAAATGGACCTTCCCAGTTTTGATGTAGCAGTTGCTGTAGGAGCCATAATATGGGTGCCGTCAGGTATCAGGCTGCGCCTTTCGTGGATTCTCAGCATAAGTGATCTGAATGTCTCAACTCTAAACAAGAACAAATTAACAAAACCAAAAGTATAACTCAACTGGTATGTTTAGTCGATTAATTAAAATTTTGGCTTAGCATTCTATAACACAATCCTCTTCAAATTAGTATCGGTAATTAGTAATATACACCATCTGGCTTCTCTCTGCAAATGTAGCAGGCTCTTATTCCTAATTTTGCCATGGAAGCTACCTGTGATGAAAAATAAATAAACAAAACGTCATCCTAGGCACTTGAATAAAAAAATAAATGTAAATAGTGTGTTGAATATCTTTCTTCATTCACATTTCTTGGAACGTTTAGTTCTGTTTTTTTTTTCTCATTACATATTATTATACTTATAATATTACACTATTTTGTAAGAAATTAAGAATGATTGTCAACAAATACAGTTTATTGTAATCTTACTTGATCTTTCATTATAGAATTAAATGAGTGTAACTACAACTATAATGGCTGGTTCCCATTTGGGTAGGAGTCGGTCATATATAAGTGGCAAACTCTGAAACCAAGCACTTTATCCATACCCTGTGGGGAGGTCTACAAAAACATCTCTATTTTAAATTCCCATTATGACTTCCATCTGCTCTGGCTTTAGCACTGAAACTCTCTAAACACACTCTCCACTACCCGATCTTCCAGCACTCACAACGCGGAATTCACTGGGGCGCATTGAACATGTGGATGAGGAATGTGCTTAATTAACGATTTTACCTTCTGCTTGGAGTGCCACTATTTTGGTCTGGGCACAAGTCATTGATATTAGAGCTACCAGACCCTTTCCTTCCTCCCCGCCAACCAATATAGGGACTTAACATCTTGAGTCAAACTTGTACTAGATGTCAATAAGCCTTACGGGATTTAAGTCAATTGCGGTTAGCATGAGAATTTCTGACTAGCATTTACTTCTATAAATATATTGTATTGACTGTAGAAAGACTTTTTAAAAAACTGGCCTACTATTATCGAGTGATAGCATACTCATACTAATAACATGCTGGTAAAAAAATGTATTTGTTGATAGCTTACTGTCTAACTACTGTTGTATTCAGATTATGATTTCACATACCAAAGCATGTAATCATGCTATGCATATTTTTTTTACGGATATACTAGCTACTAGGCATTATGCTAGGACTAATCAATGGCTAAATTTGTAAGTAGGACCTAACAATTTGTCTGTTGTTCACAATAACTAAATTATTTTTAATTGGTATGGTTTCTATAAAGTAGAATATTATCGTAAATTCCTTCACAAAATCGCCATGAGCCTTATAGCTAATTCTTCAAAAGATACCATTAACTTCTCCACTAATAGAAACTCACTTTTTATTTCTATTTAGCTATTTTCTGTATGTATAGCTTTATTAATGTATTGTTTATTCATTGCAACAAAGAACACAGGAATAATTTTTTAACACAAAATGCCAAAACATTCATTAAAATAGAAATAATAGGAATAAATTTTATGAAAAAAATGAGGTGTCTATCTTATGTACATATTCTTCATTGGAATTGCTGCTATAGCATAGTCAAAGCCATTTTCTAATGATAGAGATTGTCGTGACGATATTGCACATCGACTCAAAATCCTGCTGACTGGCATAAAGATGGCACAAGATTCATCTTTAAAAATTGTGGTGCACAATAGTACCGGTGGAGAGAAGTAATGCTGCTGTGGATGTTCCTCATACCAATGTACAAGTACAAAAATATGCTGCTTATACATGCATTGCCCATTTTCCATTGAAATCTTACCTTCATTCACCACAAAACTCTTAATTTGGTCCATTCGTGGTGCTGCTTCTCCAAATTTATCAATGCCACCTCGAACTCCTGACCAACATGCAGCTACAACTGATGATCGGCCAGATCGACAACTCAAAGATATAATTATATTCTTCACAATTAAAAAAGCATGTTGGATACTCTAAGTAGGAGTGAGATGTTCGGACTATTTCAGTTGCTTTTCAGGCTGCATCCATGATTTTTTGAATACTTCTACTGAAGTTACCCATGCCCCAAGGTATTTTAGATTGCTAGTCTGGATTGCTAGTACACAGGTGCATCTAGCATTTCTCTATCAACTTGGGAAATCTCTGAGCAAAAATAACAACGTTTTCCAATCCAGGGTAAACACAATGACAAGCACTTTTTTTAGAGGGAAGAACAGCAACTTTAACTTGTACTTTCTGTTGTCGCTAAATAGATTGCTGTTTCAATGCAACTTAACCAAATAGCAAGTGGTGGTATGTGAAAACTGGCAAGCTGTTTGTACACTCGTGCAACTAAACCCCGCAGTTTTGTTCTTGCTTGCTATTGAATATGATTTTATTTGTGATAGAGTTAGCAATTTGTCCATTATACAGTAAGTGTTAAGGGTTTGCATCACTGATGCTTTGTTTCCTAAGCAAAGCAAAAAAAATATTAAAATGGCGTAAATTATTTAGTATGTTTAATTATTATTCTTAATTCTATTGCACTTCAGGTTGGTCAAATACAAGTTGATGTTATGTTCAATTTAATAATATTATAGTAATTATAATTATAGGACAAAGTTTTCTTTCCACTGGGACAGTTAGCGTAGTCCATTACCCTACATCATGTGCTTCTTAAGAGTAAAGGTGAAATAGATCAGTTTGGTGAAGGTTTATCTTGCCTTGGTACTAGAAGCTATGTAGTAAAGTATCCTCAACTTCTACTGTATTCACTATTACAGGAAAACAACTCCTTACAGCAGGTTGGTGCTGGCTAGCTTATTAGTTATTGATGTATGTACCTACACAGAAGTCATCAGAAAGTCATAAGATATTCTGAAGCTGGATCAAATGAAAGGGAGAATGAAGAGCGTACATCTGTATTTTTTGTTTACTATTTAGAAGAATGTGAAGAAGGTGTGTTACAAAAAAGCTAATGCACTTTTTTACTTCTACTGTTTTGTTTTTGCTTTCTGTAGCTCCATACCTTGATGAATCACAGAACTTTGAAGAAAGTGAGTCTTTCATAAAATAATAAACAGAATAAAAAAATATATTGCCAAGGCATGTATCAAAATATGACGAAAAAAAAAGTGAAATTAGTGTATTAAATAAATGTTATAGATTGTGATGCAGTAACCTTGGAAAGAATCCTCACCTTTTTTTCAGGCTCTGAAGAAATACCTCCTCAGGGATATCCAAACACACCAACATTATCATTCAATTATTCCCAACATCTTCAACTTGTGCTATAGAATTAACTCTACCAACCCAATACAATTCAGAATACACCCAATTTAAGAGAATCTTGAACATTGCTTTACATGTCACCGAAGCTTTGGCCAGACCATACAATAGAATTGTATATAAAATAACGAAGTCAAACCCAATGGTTCGCACATCAATATAAAAGGGAATCAAAAATATTGGCCAGGCCATGGCTTGGCCTGCCCTCCCAGTTACCCAGGCCTGAAACAACATACCTTGACATATACAATGTAATTTTGATGTTACTTATATTTATTCTGTACTTTATTATACATGATTAACTTAGGTAGCTACAAAGTCAGTTGTTGTTTTTTTGCTAGCTATTTATAAGACAAGCCTGTCAACAATCTTTTTGCCATCTATTTTGAAAAAATGATAAGAATATAATTTAATATGAATAATTTCTATTTGCTTAAAACTTACCTTATTAACTTATGCTTGCCATCTAAATGATAAAGTGAGCGAGGAGCTGCTACCTTGTACTGTCGCTTGTGAAGGCAAGTCAATCGACGCATCATTGTTCCTTCAGGACATTTTCGTCGCTGAGACAATTACCATTCATTTGCCTATTTCCACATGTTGGAAATTGACCCTGAATGTCATCAACAATCTGATCCAACTCTTCATCTGTCAGAGTAAAATACTGAGCGGAAATATACAGTTCATATTCTAATATTCTTCTATGAACAGTTCGCAAGGACACACCAATCATTTCAGCTATGTGAGGACCTGTAAAGTTATTATCAATTAGAAAGAAAAGTTGCTCTCGAGGAATCATAAATGGTGGACGGCCAACTCTACCAGTGCATACAACTGGTGGTAAATTTGTTGAATAATTATGTCCTCAGCTATTTCTGAAGAAAGGTTAACATTTACAGCGAGGTCGAAAGAAAAGAAACATGCTTTCATTTAGACTAGAGTTGGCCAAAGAACTTATCGGTTCCTTTTGTTCCAGACAGAGAGTAGGGGGGCGTCCTCGTTCTGCTGAGCATTTATTACTTGATAGGCTCAATTTGAATCTTGGGCATTGGCCTATACATGTTAGCAAAAAAGGTGATTGTTATGTTTGTATGGTTTCTTCTCGTAACCAAGGTTCTTCTCATGTAAAGATTCGGCATCAATCACGCATTCAATGTGAACACTGTAAAGTTTATCTTTGTAATGCTGCTGAAAGAAACTGCTTCAAAAAATATCACACATTAGTAAACTTCTAACATTCATTTTCATTTTCAATTGATGGACTTTTGTTTCACTCTATTTTATGTTATGCTTTTGTAATATTGAAAAATTTCACTAAAAAGGCATTCATACTATTACTTAGTTGCCTACACCTATTTGAATTTCAAATTTTAACGAGGTGGTTAGTAGTGTGGTTGGGGTGTTAATTATTCAAATTTAATGAACAAGCCTCCATTTTTTTTATTTATTAACATATCACAGCTAACAGCAATTTTTTGTATTGTTGCTATGGTAAATAATAAAATCCTGAATTTATAAAAAAAAAAGTAAGTTTATCTTTGTAAACCTGGCGGTTAAAGGGTTAATTGATTGAAATATTGGCACATCTACTGGGTTATATTAGTTATATAAAAGGTGATGGAACACACCTAATATTTCAACTATAGTATGTCCAAGTTGAGTTGGCTCGGTAAAAACCGTTAATAACTTTTGAACTGAAGCAGCTACGCATCCGGGGTTTGCACCAATAGAAAGCTCGCGCCGAAGCGGTCCAAAAACTTTCCACAAAAATGTGTTTAGCAGTCTGGAAAGTGCTATTCCAAATCTCAATACAAAAGTCTATGGCAATATAAAAAACCACAGCTTTCCCGCTTTACACGCGCCCGAATTCAGTCACGCGCCCGCCCCGAGTCTCTCACGTGTTTATCCGTTGCTACATGAGACGGCGAGGAGTAAACAAAGAAGTGTTTCTTTCTGATTACTGTGCTTCTAGACTTTTTACGTAGTTTTCCTACTGATATTAAGTGCGCAGTAGTCTTGCTGGTTGGATTTAAACCAGATTAGTAAGGTAAGTGTGTAGTCAGAACTTGGCGTATAGAAGGCAAGCTTTAGCTTATATCTATAGGTTATGTTGTACATAATAGCGTAGCTAGAGTCCTAAAGCTGTGTGCAGTATATACTTTAAGCATATTTATTTAGTAGAGCTAAAGCTAGAGGCCTAAAGGTGTGTGCAGTTTACTTGAAACATATTTATTTAGCAATAGGACAATAGAATGTGATTGTATGAGCAAAACACGCTCTATAGTAAACTAGAGGGTAGGTAATATCAAAGTTAATACAAAGTAGGCTATTTCAATGATAAAGAAATTCCAGTTATGTTATTCCGTTGGTTTTTTCTCTCATTTCTTTCCTTTTTTTCTACTCTTGAACAAATTGCAGTGGGCAAGGATCCCCTTTCAGAATGCCAACAGCACCATAGCTATGCTCAAGACCGGTTTGTAATCATCATTCCTGTTTTTCTAACTTGTATTTGTTGTTACTTGTATGTATTACGTATGTACTTGTATGTATTACGTAAAAAAATTTTTTTTATATTAAAATTTTTTTTAGTCATATTATAATGTACACATATAAATGTTGCTGACATGTACACACAATATATGTTCACAAGCAGCGGTGATTATTTACTCACAAGCCATCTACCAGCATGGTATAGCCAGTTGGCTGTTTCACCACCACAATGCTTAATCAATATTGAAGGACAGAGTGGAGAGCTCAATCTGAATCTTCTGAATCATCCGAAGAGAGGTCATCTTCGGATTCCAGTTCTGACTCCGAGTCCCCTTCCGTTGATATGATGAACTCTTCCACAAGGTCCAGTTGCAGTCCATCAACCTCCCAGTAGTGGTCTTCAGTCTTCGTTTGTACGTGGGCTACGAGTGACTTCCAACGCATTGGTGTGACTACATCAAAACCTGCATAAGTCAGCCGTTCCATTTCAGATAGAGTAAACAGAGTGTTATGAGTTTTGATAAATCCTTTCATTTGCGACCATGCCATTTCAATAGGATTAAGTTCACAGTGGGCAACTGGGAGGCGTACAACTTCGTGGCCAGCGGATTTAGCTAATTGATCCACTAAATATTTAGGATGAGGTGGCCGACTTCTCTTGACAATAGTCCAGACATCTTTTTTTAGACATTTGTTAGGATATGGAATGTTTTTTTGGTTAAGCTTCTTCTTTGTCCAACTTTTGACCGGATATGGTTCGCTTCGACGGCAGTGATATGAAGCATTGTCCATGACGATAAGGCTATTCTTTGGAATGTTGGGAAGCAGTTGTTCATTCCACCACTTCTCAAAACGATTAGATGTCATTTCGTCATGGTAGTCACCTACATAACATAAATTGTATTATAATGGTTGGTGGCTACATAATTGTTAAAAAAAGAAGAGTTTTACCTGATTGCTTTCCGGATTTAAACACAAGAGCACAGTTAGGCACCCACCCAGTTTCTGATCCAGCATGTAGAATAATTAATCGAGAACCTGTAGTGATAAGTTCACACGTTTATTTTATTTATTTATTTACCTATTTCTTACATCGTACCTTTACCAGAAGGACGATGGACACCACCAATAGTACCACCAGTTACTGTGTCTTGTTCCACCCATGCCCTATCCTTCCCATCATGAGCATTTGCCCACGTTTCATCCAGATAGACAACTGGATGCTTTTCCTCTCTATTTCTTCTCATTCTTTTTAAATAAGAATGTCGTTGCTCAATGATGCGAGGTTGCTCATAATAGTGTCTAAAAAATATTTTTTAAAGTAATTTTTTTTTTTAATTTGAACACGTAACTTGATTAAAAGAGCTCCCACACTACTTGCAAGGTGATCAATACAAACCAATGTTTCCTACCAACTGGTCAATATAATTATGTGAATTATATCAATCAGTGGTCAATGTATGTGAAACAAATGCAACAACGTTCAAATTTCATTCTAGTTTTACCTCTTGTCATCTATTTTTTTGTATTTAAATCCCATGTCTTTGAGGAGTATTGCAAGTGATGATCGGCCAGCAAGAAAGAGGTCGGCTTCCTTCAGAATTTCATGAATAACATTCAGTGATAAATGCTTCTTTTCTTCATACAGGTGATGAATTTTACGACGAATAGCATTCCTATCAAAGTCATCCACTAAGATTCTTTGTCTTGATTCTACATATCGTTTTTGCGGGGACTCAAATGAAGGTGTGGCACTTGCAAATTTTTCAGACACTATTCGTTGCACAGTGCGTGTTGATATACCTGAAAATTTTGTTTGACATATTTAAATTATATGTGAGGTGGAATAAAACAATCCATGCTTATTAAACACTTTTAAAGTTAAAAATTAAAAAAATAACTTTAAAGAAATATAATTAAATGGCTTACTGGTGGCTACTGAGGTTCTCTTCAAAGCTGAGTTAGAACAGCCATATCCTTTCTTCGTCTTGCGATCCATCTTGTCGAAGTATTGGTAGACACTCATCACCACGTCTTTGGTCTGGCTCCGCAGTCGCTTCCCCTTCGGCATACCTACAACACAACAAATCACGAAAAAGGAGAGAAAAAACTACAAGAAATACGTTATTTCAACAGGTTTAAGAGCGCTAACTAATCCTCAAAGAAACTCACAACTCGAGGAATGAGCTAAAGAACTCTGCGCGCAATTGCAGCTGCTTTCCATACGCGTTTTTTTATTTGCACGTGCGGTAACACAAGTAAACATCACATGACTTAATTGCTTCCGGTTTTAGCTTATTGCATTCCGCTTTTCGCCGCAATTGTGGTCGCGCCAACTCAACGTGGACATACTATAGTAACTGATGGGAACTTTAGTTTTTATTAATCATTTGTAGACGTAGATATTATGACTATTAGGACAATGATTTGCCTAACCCAACACAAGAAAGTCCATTCTTTGATGTTCTGAAAGGTTTTCAATGGTCGATGGAGACTCAACTTAGCAGATGACTGAGCATTTGAAATTGATTGATACAAGAATTTCCCCTCTGGAAGTGAAGTATTTGATGACTACCCAGAAGAAGTTTTCATTCCTTACCTCAGGATGCAGCTAAGAAGCACTACAAGGCTAAATGTTGTGTGGGACACATATTTGCCTGATAGTTTGAAGGAGTGTACTCGAGCAAAAAGAGGTAAGGGTTGTCAGGAACCGGCCAGAAGGCTCTCCTACCTCCAACACTTAGGCGTGGAGTCGCTGTCTCGAGGAGGCAAAGGGACAGCCAGTGTTTTGCCCATAGCCCCAGCCCCAGCCCAAGCCCAGACTACAGCAGGCTCCAAGACCATTAGGTCCGCCAACACAGAACCCACTACCTCAATAGACCAAGGAGCAACAGCTTGCCCAATGGAAACTGAATGCGGAGGAAAGTGTCAGGACAAACAAAGCTACCCAGCATGTGGATGGATTTCCTTTGTGACTCTAAGAATAAAGAAGAATTATTTGCATTCTTAACAACCAAAATTTCTGAATCTGCCTTCCCACCTAGGAATATTGTTTATGTTACGTCAGGGAAATCTGTATTGCACTTAAACACTACCAACTCCATGTCAAATTGCAACCATGAGGAAGCAGACACTAGAATTATAGTGCACATGCATCATGCTCTACAGCAAGGAATGAGAAGAGTGGAGGTTCGTTCTGTAAACACGGATGTCGTTGTTATCCTTGTTGGTGTATTTTATGAGTTATTAAAACTCAATCTTTTGCAGATCTCTGGGTTGCATTTGGGACAGTAAAGAACTACAGGTTTTTGCACATAAATGCTATTTGTGACAGCCTAGGAGAGCCCAAGTCAAGGGCTCTTCCAGTATTCCACATAACTGGCTGTGACACAATTTCAGCATTCAAATTCAAGGGCAAAAAAACTGCTTGGCAAGCCTTTGAAGAAGTAACTGACACATTTGTATATCTTTTTATATATCCCTTTGAGAATTTGAATCCCGGTTCTTGCCACTTCAAAGCTCTTGAAAGACTAGTTGTTGTAATGTATGACAGAACAAGTTCTTTAACCTCGATTAATGAAGTAAGAGAAGAACTATTCTGCACGAGAAGCCTCTCAGTGGAGAGAATGCCTCCTACCCAAGATGCACTACTTCAGCATTGCAAACGTTCTCTGTATCAAGCTGGAATCTGGACCACCAGCATGCAGGTGCAGCAAATGCTTCCTTCACCCAAGGACTATTCTTGGACCAAAACATCTAACTCCTGGGCACCGGTTTGGATCACTATTCCTGAAGTGTCTAAGGCGTGCCGTGAACTAGTCAAATGTTTGTGCAAAGGAAATTGCTCAAACTGTACATGTGCGAAAGCCAATATAGTTTGTTCACCTCTCTGTAAATGTAAGTGTAGCCATTGATCTGAAACATGTCTTTTTATCATGAAATTTTCTCCATAATTGCATTCCTAGTGCTGTGAAAGCTGCAATTTCATAATTAAAGAGGCAGCCATTTTGTTTCTCTGGGTGTATGCCTAACTTTTTTTTTTTGGGGTGGGGGGGAGGGACCAATTAAAGGAACCCATATACATACACAGAATTACACTTTTATGTGCTCCGTAACAACAATTAGCACTCATTTCATATATACAGGGCTGCCATTTTTTTCTGGGTGTGCACCAATTTTTTTTTCGGGCACCCCTTCCAATATCAAAAAGTACATCAAAATGAACCTATGTACAAAAAATTGCGCTTTTATCCACTTTGTAACAATAATTTTGCTAAGCCACCTGACTAAATATCTCAGAAGTCTGTCGAAACACCTACCAGACAACTTTGTAAGAGGAGTAAGGTTACTCCATCTAACTTGCAGGTAATTCTATATTAATAATGTTAGAACTGTATACATAAAGATATTGTAATTTACCCCCAGCTATTATAATCCCAGTAATAGTGCAGAACTTATTGAACTACAATCACTACGGTCTTGTGAATGAAATTTCAATATTTTACTGTTATAATTAAATGTTTTCTGTGATTAATAGATATTTCTCTCGACTAATTTTTTGGTGTTTGGTCGCTATGTTACAGTTAATAGGGGTCAATACTATAAGGATGAGTTATTCTGTCCCACTGAGCAAAATTTTGGCCACTTCTTTGCTCATGTGAAGCACATAATTATAACTTGCTTGGCATACTAGTAACACTCTATTCATTACACTTGGACTCAAGAAAACAAGAGGTGAAAAACTAAAAATTACGCAAAGAGGTGGGTACTATTGAATATTTTCCATCAGAATCCTTAAATATAGCTGGGTTATCTCGCTTGCCAATTGTGATGAAGCACACTATAGTTTAAATATATGGTTGGGAAGTTGTTTATTTAACTTCAATGCCAGACCTTTTTTTTTTTTAACCCTGAAGTGTTTCACTGGTTGATATTGTCAGTTTCATGTAGTACTTGTTTGTTTTAATGTTATTAGAGCACAATTCGATGTATACATTCAATGCTTGAGGAAGCGAAGCAATGACATGTGGCTGAAGCGTAAGTGGCTGTATAATCATTGAGTGTAATGCTACGTTTTGTCTAATTTTTTTCTTTGTGTTTATTAACTATTGCGAATTGTTTTATTTGTGTTTTTTTTTTTCACTGGTAAGAAAATAAATTTGACTGAGTACTCTGTGCAAATAAATATCTGGTATTGTGCTTGGTAACTGGGTTCTTTCATAAAGAAGGCAAATCTAATAGTTTTTCTTCCTCTATCCTTCACACCATTTATTCAGTAGTAATTATCCGTTTTTCAGCTTATTTTTTACAATATCAAGTAGAAAAAAGAAAGATATATTTATTTAGTATTACTACGATAGAAGTAAAATATTCCTTGAGAAATTTAAAAAACTCTACCACTGAAGACATGTCAACCCACTATTTTATTAGAAGTTACAATGTGAATTTCTCAAATGTTATTGCACCATAAAATAATTGTTACATGGGTCACAGATATTTCTAAGATACTACTAATGCTAACCCTGGTCTAACTTTGTGGCCTGTAGGGGGAGGAAGCCACTTGGTCTATGCCTAGCATCTCACATAAGCCAGACATCAATTAGCTCAGAAAGATGGTGCCCCTATCAGACAGAACTCTAAGTGGTATGCCAGTCCTTCTGATAAAATCTATAAAACACTGAACTGCCTCAGCTGCAGCTGCCATTCTCATGGGCACTGCCTCTGGCCACCTAGTGGCTAAAGCACATGTAGGTGAAGAGGTATTTAACTCCTCTTTGACCTTAGGCAGAGGTCCCACAAGATCAACAGTTACAGTTTCGAACGGGACACTCACAATGCGCCTCTCCATCATGTGGGATTTCTTGTTGCCTGCTGCATTGACTTTTAGACATACCTCACACGACTTGACAAAATTTACAATGGAGGAATGAATGCCGGCCAGGTAAAGTGACGACCTAGCAAATGCCTCAAGCCTCTAACTCCTGTGTGGGAGGTCTTATCATGAGCTAATGTAAGGATCTTACGTCTGTAACTCATTGGGACAACTACTCTATTTACCGGGACATTCTCAAACAGAACCGTATGGATTAGGATACCATTAGGGTCATAGGAATAACCATTCTCACTTCTAGCTGCTAATTCTTTGCAAGAATGTAAGGTGTCATCAATTGTTGTTGCTGCTTTAAGTTTGTCAACACTGGAAGAGTTTGACAACACTGGACTTGATATGTCCAAATTAGGAATTGGGTCATTCACATCAACAGAAACAACATCTGAGGAGGAATTTACTGAGTCTGTAGACTGACTAGGTTGGGGAATACCTACAACACCTTGGGGCCCTTCTCTGTCAGCACTGCCTGCAACGCCAGCCCCACCCCGATATGCGTCAGCACGTGTCAGAAGCTCTGTTCCAGAAGAATCCAAACTACTAGACCCAACACATGAATCAGGGGGTGAATATGAGAGATCAATATTAGCTAACCTGGCAAACTCGTTGTCAAAGGGTAGGGGATTAGCTTCAACAACACTTTGTGACTGGTATTTGTTTTTCCTTCTCCTCATCTTATTGGACATTGACCTTGTTACAGCATTTACTTGTGATACCTCTTGGGTAGTGGACCGATCAGTGGAGGTTTCTGGGGCCTCCACCGAAATTTCACCAGAGTGGATGGCTCAATGTCTGGGGTATCACCAGTGTGCCCTGCCCTAGAGGTTGACAAGTCATTCTGTGAGGCAGCATCCAGCAGGAGCTGTGCGGCCTTATCTGAATCCATGGGGACAGAGAATAAAACAGACCCACACAATCAATCAGCAAGAGCTACAGCAACTTTACACTGAAAGGACTTGCCATCAATTCTAAAGTCAACCACTGCTGTATTTAGAGTTACAGGGTTACTATCCCAACCTCTGACCTGAACAGTTTCCTCACACAGTTGGTCATCATATACCAGGCTACCAGGTACAATGGTTATCTCGGCACCAGTGTCTGGGACAATTTCGCATTTAGCACCATTCACAAAACCTTCAACAAATCTAGAACCATCAATAGGAGGGGCTCTGGCTCCAGGGTTAGTCACATTACTTCTACACTCAAAGGCCCTATGGCTCAATTTATGGCACTTGAAACACTCATAAGTTGAATTACTACTACTACTAAGAGAACCTCTATATTGCCTACTATGACTATTACCACTACTAGATTTGTCTGGCTCAAGCATTAAGCGATTAATGGTCCACTGGTCCATCATAGATCTCTGAGTCGGAGGGCGAGATGCCCTGTAAGTGGCTCGAGCAAAGAAGAGAGCCAAATCGTCTACGGTATTGCATTGCATCAAAATAGAGTCTATGAAAGCTTTGTGGTGCAGATAAGAGTCCTGAAGAGACATAGTATGGGTAGTACTGGCAAATTCTGTAGTTAGCTTAGTACCTAAAGTAGTGAGACTGGTGCCTAGAGCACGAATGAGCAAAGCTTTGAGCTGGTCATACGAAGTACGGTCTCGGTCAACTGAAGCAGCAATGCCAGAAGCAGATTTAGACTGTAATTTCTGAAATAAGACCATTTTCCAGCGCGCATGGGGACAACCTAAACCTTTAAGATCATCCTCTAACTTCTCAATGTATTTAGAGATATCATGGCCTTCCTTGTGAGGAGCCAAGGCATCCATACGCCGAGTCAGACTATCCTCCCTTCTATCACCACCAGATCTATCACGACTTTCTACAATTTTACAGACCAACCTCGTTAGCATGGCTTCCATAGCCGGGATAACCACTGGTAACTCATCAGCCGAGGCTTCATGGGCCGCTGTCTTATCATCTGACATCCTAGGGTACTCAAGAGTTGTATCAGAACAAAGAGCAGAAGTATAATTGGTTTCCAAAGCAATCTTTTCTAAGATGGAAGCAATGAACTCTGTCTGAACCCTCCCTGGTATCTAACGCAGGTGTGGCTTTAAGACTAAAAGGTGAACTCAACTGAGGTGTGGACTGATCAGACACAAAAGGTGTATGACCCGCTGAACACGGAGGACTAAGTGTGCGAAAACTACTACTATAATACAGAACTAGCTGGTAATAAGGTTGTATCTGAAATACCACCAATGGAACTGCAGGATGAGGAGGGCGCAGCTGTACTATCTGCCGTATCCCTGGAACGCAAATTGCATTTGCACTTCCTATCCAACCGCTCTCTCCTGTTTATCCAAGGTGCACTGAAGGACACACTGACCTACAGCACACACACAAGCACGGAAGAATACAAATACTAACACGGCACGCAAGCAATTACAGGAAATATTCACGATAGAGTGAACACTAACAACAACAAATGACTGAACTCATGACCTAATGAATAACAAGCCAACAACAATGCCACTAATTGCACCACAACAACTCAGTGTGAAGCAAACAATCAACACCACTTACAACCACAAGTGACAACAAAAAGAATGACACTTCAACTTAGCAAGTTCCGTAAGGAGGAAAACAATTTTTTTCCGCGCAGGTGATCCACGTGTGGTGAGCGTTCAATAGGAATAGAGGAGCTGGATAATGGCATCCGAGAGAGAGGTAAGTAGACAAATCAGGCCGCCGAGAGACTTCCGAGTGTTAAATCGGTAATTCGACACAGAGACACGAACGTAGACTCATAAAACACCAGCGTAGATGGTCCATATATTAATATATAAGTGAATGTATATTCTTCGTACGTATCACAGAACCTAAACTTTAAAACTTTACATGCATATTGTTTAAGACATTTGACCCCAAATTTTGGTTGCCGTAACTATTTCCAGCAATATATGATACTTAAGCATAACGGTCATTCCTAAATAATCAGTTATTATATGTTATGGTTCATTGTAGTAGTAATGATAATAAGTTCAGTATACGAGTACTTGGATGTATATGGAGGCCAAATTATGTCAGGAAATAGAGGAAGTTAAGTTAAAAAGTAAAGCAATAATTATTGCCTAATTAATGACTAAGTGCAAACTATTAATTTTATTGTCCATCTACCACAGAGCTCTAATGTGGGTAACTACTGTTTAAATTAATAATTTTGAAACTAAAAAAATTATACACCACTATTAAGATTATAAAAATCATTGATATAGAATTTAACTTACTGAAGGAATAACAGATATTTTGCAGGATTGTCGCCATGATGCTGTGGGTGGTGGTGTGGCATCTAAATCATAGTTTTTTTCTTGACATAGCATACAGCCTTGCTCTACATGTTTCAACCTAAAAAACAATTATTAAATCATGTAATATTGTGCTGAAAACATTCAATCATAGTGAGCAGAGTCTTTTGTAACACATGGTTCAAGTAAAGAACTTACCAAATCATGGTGACTAACTTTGTGTAAAATGACTATTCTGATTGTGTCTCAGAGCAAGACGAAGGGCCTCATCATCTGTCAAACACATAAACCTCAGCAATGGCTACCTTGAACTAATTATTATCCCCAACTTTTGTTAGCTGTTCCTTAGCCAAGTAGGTATGCAATCCCCTTAACACTCTGTATTGGTACACTGTTTTATGCTTAGAATTAAATTCCTCCTTTTTTATATATCGATACACAAAAGTGCCAGAGGAGTAGCGCCAGGACTAGTTGGATCCCTTAACATGTTGTCTTTCAAATAACCAATAACAATGGGATCCAGCTCACAAAGAAGACGACAATCTCTTGGTGAAATTTGTATGGATGAGACTGGAATTTCAAATAAACCTGTGCAAACACAAATCCATGTATCCACCCAAGTTTCAATGTAATTGAAATTAATAAAAATTAAACTCACCAACTTTCTTAGACTCAATTAATTCATCCACACTTTCCTTTTCACACCTCATTTTTTTACGTGAGACGGTAGGGGTCATTACTGTACACTCAGCCAGTGGCAAACTTTCTGTCATTGATAAGCACACATCAATATTCAGAGAGTTATACCTCTCCACAAAGGTTTGGCTGTCGCGAAATCCTCTTAACTGTAATGACAATGCTGACGCATTCCATTCAAAATGATTTAACATGCGACCATTCTTGCACTTAAACTATGGAGAAAAAAAATAAAAATTAATTGTTGCATACCAGATTTATGAGACTTATATAAATTATTTGTTAATCCAGAACTTTCTATACAGTCATTTAAGCATACATACACTCACATATACATCATACATGCACTCACACATACACTCGCACATACCACACACATGCAAGCACACACACACACACGCTAAGCTTGGAGGGCTATGTCCAAAACCATATTACGCACGCACAACCACAATATGTAAACAGTCATGAGCTAAGTTTGCAATACTCACATATCAATGAGGCTGTATACTAGATCTAAGTAATAGTTAATTAAGTGTTAAGTGACTATTGCATGCAGTCCTTATTAAACTGTCTGTTCAAGCATGGCCTGATGCAAGTGCAAGCCAGCTGATTTGATCAGAAGTGGTGACTCCGCCAGAAACTACATGTAGAGCTGGCTTGACAGAGAGATGGTGGTGTGGTAATAAAAAAAAATATTACTACTACCTCAACATAGTATAGTACTTGTGCAATATGTGAGTTTATAATGTACAGTGTAATATGCGAGTTTATTGTGTTTGCATATTGTATACAAAGGGAGGTCATTATGATAATACATCAAAATTGTAAGCTTCACTTTTGAGCTATGAAGCCATTTAATGATATTAATGAATAGTAATGTTTACAGTCTTATCAACTGGCCATTTGCCTTTTGATTCAAGGGAGAAATCATACTCCACTACTGAGTCGAAGCATTAGGTTTGCTCACAAGTATCTTAGAATCATACTTCAATATAATGTTGCCTTCTTCCCTGTCTAAAAACCACTTCTTGGGTCTAGTCATTATGCTGCTCAAGCTCAAATTTCTGTTTGGAAAAGACTGATATGATTTAACTTGCAAAGTATATTAGAATGAGATCATGTGACAGGAAGTGATAGTAATAGTCCAGTAGATATTTCATGAACCTTGTGAAGTTCTTTCCTATGAAGTTTTATTACAGATTCTTTTTGGGATTGGTTTATACAATAAATTTAGCATGGTTGTCCAAATGACAACCCTGGGCAACTCGTGTAAAAATGAAAATTACGAAAAAAAATTTAATTAAATTTTTTTTAAATCACTTACTACCCCACACTGGTGTAATAACTCTAACATAGGGTTTATGAGCATGCTGAATTCAATGGTAGTATTAGTTTTTAAATCTAACTTCAAATTTATGAGTATTAACAAATATTTGAATATTTAAACAAATTTTATTACATTGGTTTTCAGTATAGAATTGTTTGAGTGTCCTCTCAGTTATCATTTTCTACATGTTCAATATCTAGTTCATAGTCTTCATCAACACTTTCTAAATCCACATCCACAATACTTTGCATTTCATCTTCATTTCTATCCGTGATGGTATAGGGATTACGGCAGCTATCATCAGCTAAGCAATTGCAATAAGTTGTGCAGGAAAACTGCTCTTTTCGGCAGCCACATGCAAGTGAACTGCATTTATTTCCCTTTGCTTTACATTTGCACTGAATAACATCCATCAGGTTTGGTGGAACTGGGTCATTTTGACTTAGTTTAGGAACAGGTATTCCTTCGTGTATCTCCCAGCCAAAGTTTGTAATATCAGTGGATTCACTAGGTGGGGCAATTTGATCTGCTGCCTTCCACAACATTACTTGGAGATGTGCACGTAGTACATGGTAAGACAGATTGTCTGATGTTGGTGGCAGGGCCATAATTTTTGGAGTATTCTTTTTCTTTGCAAAGAGATTGAAGCGTGCTGATTCCATTGATGTCTCAGGGGGTTGCTGATATAATGTTCTAAAGAATGGTAAGGCAGCCTGGAGTAAATCTTCCTTTGTCATAGAAACTTCACCTATATCAGCTAATCTTGGAAATTCTTCAGAGTGTAAAGTATTCAAAGCTCTAATTTTTCCTTTTCCATATGGGTATGAAGTGGTATCACATCCACTTAAGGCATGCATTCCAAGTAACTGTAGGCATTTTGGTCCTAAGTTGGCACAAGTAGCATTGATATCCAAAATCATTCCATCCCATCGTTCCATCCGGATCTTAGCTTGAATAGATGCTTTGTATACCCAATAGACTAACAAAAGAAAGACATCAGTGTCATCACTCACAATTTGAACAATACTCTTTCCATGTCTGGTTGCATCTAGAACATACGAAACCATCGTCACATCAGCTTCATCATGGTCAAATGCACTGTCGTTAAACAAGTCCATTGTCACATTACACCCAACATTAAAAGTTGACAAAACAGTTGCCAACTTTTTTTTATTTCGTTTGCTTTTCAAGATTGCTTCTCGTTTTGGCAAGATACTAAGGATTGACAACTCATACTCCATTATAGTCTCACCGGCACGACGCTTTCTTTCATGATCCTTGGCAGAAATATCACAATATTTATCAAATACAAGAATTTTTTTCACAATCATTTGAGTAACGATTTAGTCTATTCTTGATAGATCCTACTAAATCTGAAGCACTTCCACCATGTGGCCAAACAATGTGATAAAGCAATTGTGACACATCAATAATAACAGATTCTGCAGCTAACGGTGCTGTCTCTGGCACACCAAGACGCTTAACAAGGTCAGATTTGTTACCTTTACGAAGACATCTGTGTTCATCTATAAGTGAAGGAGGCACAGCACATAGTTCATGTGAATCTTTAAATGATGAAGCACCTTTCACACCTTTTCGCTCACACTGAAATACTCTGTCCTATCTTTCAGGATGCTTCGTATTCATGGACTGACAAAGATGTCCACAAAACAGACATTGGCTCATAAAATCGAATCTATCAACTTGGGATCTCCTTATTCTGCTTGAAGGCTGTTCTTCCACTAAATTACTCTCAGCTTTCCTTTTGTGAGCAGTATGCTTCTGTATAATGTGCTTAGAGGTGTATGAACAATAACAACTTTTGTGAAGAGTTACAGCTATGGAATACCAAATGCGACAATAATCAAATTGTTGATTCCCAGTTACTGATTCTCGATTACCGTTCACGCGATGCTCAATTACCGTTCACGCGATGCTCAACTACCGTTCACGCGATGCTCGATTACCGTTCACGCGATGCTCGATTATCATTCACGCGATACTCGATTATCGTTAGCCTATATTCAAACCGTTCTTGGCGACCGATTACTGCTTTCAGTAAGCGTTTACCGTCTTCCGTTACCCATGACCTTTATTGGTAATCGATAATCATAAAAGGCAAAATGCAACATAGTAAAAAAAAATTGAAGCAAGCGGTGTACAGTTTTTGAATACTGTGTTGTGCTCAATGTTATCGTTTCTTGCCACAAAATTTATGGTACCCGCTATAATATTTTCAGGAAACCCTTTACCTAAATTATCTGTTCTTTAAATAGAATGTCGGACCTGGAGCTATGCGACTCTGTTTTAAGAGAATTAATTCAAGCAATAGAACTCATCGAAAGTATATACCCCTACTATGACTTGGAGATCCAAGAAAATGCTATCGAAAGTGCGGAGCTATTATTGCGGGTGTCACTTCTTGTAGAGCCTCTTCTTCCTGAAGAGCATAGAGCGGAAACGAGAGTAACCCAGCACCTATTGTTAGAAATGACAAGCCAGTATGAGCTGCAGCTTCACTGCACTAGAGGTAGTCGTGGCCGCCCACTAATAGGAATACCAGAAGATCAGCTGAGGTTACTTCTTGAAAGTGATTTCAAGATCACTGATATAGCAGGAATGTTTGCTTGTTCCACTCGCACAATACAAAGTACCTGATTACGGTATTCGAGCTATACAAAGCATGCTTAAGAGCAATGGCATTGTACTCCAGAGAAAAAGGGTGAGACAGTCTCTCCACCGTTTTGACCCTACTGGAATAGAAACTAGGCTACGTAGAAGACTTCATCGATCCTGACAACATTGAAGACATTTGGGCACTCCATTTCATATACCTTCCCAAAATTCAGTCTCAATTGGATCTTTTTCGAGATGCTTGGTGCAATCATCCTATTCGTACTGCTCATAACAGAACACCAAATTAGTTGTGGATATTAGGAATGGCACAAGCTTGTGTAGAATATCCTGGAAGTACAGCAGTGCAAGGAATGGCAGAAATTAATTTTAATCAGGTATACCTTATTTGCCATTTAGCAGATATAGTATAAATAGTAAGGATTTATCAATCAAATAATTATTTTTATTAGGAAACTTGTGACTATGGAATAGATTGGGATGAACTTGTCAGTATGGACGATGACAGCATCACCGTTCTGATCCCAAGCCGCCTTCCCCAAGATTTTATCACAGAGGAGCAAGAGAGATATTTAAGAGCAGAGTTAGTACATCATCAAGACAATGACTTCGGTTTAGAGCAATATGTAATGTAGAGCATTCATAAATAGTTTGTCACTCATCTCAAGTGTAAAAGTTATATTGTCTGTGCCATTCAATTAATAGTTTCATTTAGTACAGTGATCAAAGAAGTCATGATTATGAAATAAATTGAAAAACCAGTTGTTGGCATAGAAGTAATCACGTATTAAGTTGCTAGTGGGGGGAAATAAAAAAGTAGTAGGTATAGGAGTGCACAATGAGGTCAGTTATAACATTCCAAATCCTCCATGGCATGTGATGGCTTGTGTCATCTTCTCTTTAAACAGGGAATAATTTGAATGATACTTTGTAGGCAAAGTGAGGTGTAATGCACATGTTGAAGCAGTTGGGTAGATTGCGCTGTCACTAAATGATAGAGCAGGAGTTGAATCAAACCCCAAAGGGGGTATTTTTGAAGCTCCACAAAAAAAAACTTAACACATCTTCTAAGGATACCTCGCCACCACCTAGAGATGTGGATATTAACAATATAACATTAAACATATCTTTAACCCTTTTGATTACTTGTATATTACCTTTGCACTCTTCAAAGTAATCACCGAACTGTATATATGTATCCACTTCCTTGATCTTATTGGTGGTGCCATTCTCTGATTATTGTATTCTTCCGAGAAAAAGGTCTTTTATCAAAGCTGTAATATTAAAGAAAATAACTGTGACAAAGTAAATAATAAGAAGAATGTTTTTGAAAATCACCTCATCATAGAGAACCCGTATAAAGTTGAAAAATAGCTACTGAAATTGAAATATTTAAGGTATTCTTACCCGGAGTCAATTCTACCTGTCCAGTGGTAGTAAACAATGATTCAAAGAGACTCGGAGACAACTGAAGAGCAGATCCAACACCAAGTGTTATAAGTCCATCTTTAAGTTGATCTAGCTCCCCTTTTAACTTTAAGATAATATACTGAAGTGACAGTGCTTTTACAACAGAATTTTTTTTTTTTATAGAAGATAAAGATGTAGTAATCCCATTATCAATAAGAACATCTGAATTGACTTCAATAATGTTCTTTAACTCAACATTGCTGGTTGCATTATCAATCTGAATAAAGAAAAAAGAAACTTGTTGATAGCTAATTATAGAATACAAAATCTATGCTGTACTAGACCAGCATTTGCTTGTAGCATACAGTAACACATTACAAGAGAAATGTCCACCTTCTCCACACATACATGTAGCAAATTGCATTACAGTTTTTAAAACTTATATTCCCTGTCTTTCCTTTGTTTTCTTCATTTCTTATTTTCCTCTTTAGTTATCTTTTCTTTTTATTATGTGCGAGTGTTTTCTTTTAGTTTTTTTTTTCACTTCATTTACTTCATTTTTCATATCTTTTCTTGTTTTTTATTCTTGCTTATGCATGGTATTGAAAAAGTAGTTTTTGTTAGTTAATGGTACATGAAAACTAACGTACAAATGTATCATGCCATCAAACAAATGTATCATGCCATCAAATAAATGATAAATCATATAATCGTAATATGAAATACTGCTGGGATAGTGAACCAGATGGCTTAAAGCATGCAGTGCTTCACCAACCCACGTGACTGCATCCATGATGTAATGTCTGTAGAGTCATTTCAAGCTTATGCCATTTATTCTAGCAGGTAAGTGGACGTCATCCAGCTGCTTCAAACTAACCCCTTAGAAGAATTGTTTTGTTCCTGATCTTCTGAAACAGCACTAACATCAATAGTAGATAAAACACAATAGCTTCTTTAGCCTTCTCCATTTGATCTGGAGGGAAACACGCTCTTTCCTTACGAGAGGACATCACAGAGAGTACTTTGCGCTAGTTTCCCATTTCAAAATTCAATAATTTTGCCCCGCCCCTCCCCCCTCCTTTACCCCTACACCAGCGCCCTTCTGCAGATAATTTAGATGCAGTGAACGACAATCGCAATTAAATACAAGTTGAAGTAGTTTTGTTTTAAATACTACACGGTATAACTTAATTTGTGTGCCGTATAACATATTGTACCACTTGTACCACTTGTTGTATGATAATATAAAAGCACGGATAAACTGTTGTTATGTACACTGTTTCATTTAACTTATAAAGACAATATGGTACATGCAGTACATTTCAAAACGTGTAATCAGGTATTGAAAAACTAGTGTTACATGTGGTGCAAGATTTACAGTTGATGGAATATTGCTTTCTCAAAATAAACAATTTTGTTCTGAGGCATACCATTTTGTGGTACGTGATGTAACACATTGATACATGCTTAATTAGTGATTATGCTTCTTATGTGAAGGATGACACCATGTTTCTGAAGTGTGAAATTAAAAAACCATAATTATTTTCAATTTGAAATGAATTTCAACTTACAATAAACATGAATTTCCTTACAATGAAACCAATTTATTTGATACACTCAATCCCATCTTAACCGGACGCCTCTAATACGGGCACGTCTCTCTACCGGGCACCGGTATATAACTCAATTAATAGATTCGTAACTTGAAACAAAACAATTTATTTTAAGCAGTTTCTCAGTTCAATAATTATATAATAATCAATTAAATTTGGGAGGTACAATCACATTGCTTTTAAATTGTTAATATTATTTTATGTCTGGTACCACCTGCAACTGCAAAAACAAGAATATAAACACATTTATATAAATGGTAGTAGCTGCTCTTACACTATCGAGAAAATCTTCTACCTACACACATACAAAGAAAAGTGTTGAGGTAATACTCCTCTCAAATAGTTTTAACTTACTTCTTTTACAGTTTCTGGTTCAGTTTTAAGTAACTGTCTTATGGTCTGCAATTACAGTGGGAAATAACCATACTTATTAGATTTAACCACAATCATTCACTTACACATAGTGCAACAGTGTCGCTAAAATTATGTAGCTTCGTTAGAATCTGCAGGCAAAACAACAACCCAACCTAATACTGAATTCATTTGTTTTGCTATTCACCTTGTCAATAACTTTTCCCGCTATTGTATATGGAATCTAAATTCAACATGGTGTAGTTACCTATGAAGAAATAAGCATTTCAACTTACGAAGAGGCTACCACCAGTATCTGTGAAGAGTACGAGGCGGCCTGAGCTACCTGTGTTTATTAATATCCTCCTATAAAGACATACTAATAGTCAGATAGCCAACTTGATTTTTTTCTTCACTTACATCTTTAGAAAAATGGCTTCCAAATGCCCTATGAACTCTGAAAGTATTACTCAATACTCACCATATTCCACGAAACTCCTCCCAGTGTTGTGTGGTCCAGACTAAGTGGTGTAATTTTGGTCAGCTTCATATCTAAGGGCAATCTAAATCTAAGGGCAAGGAGGTGTATGTCTGCTCAAGCTCAGTTGTGTGTGTGTACGCATAAGTATCATGTATGTGTATGTTTGTGTGAGTGTACAACTGTAAATCATATGATGGATTAAATAATATATAAATTTCTGAGTGGAGCTTTACATATTGGTATTTTTGTTCCAGGAACCTCCCTGCTGATCCTTACCACCTTGCCATAGGTTATGCTGGTTTTTATTGAAAATTATTAGAGCTAGTTATACAAATGTACAAGCTGTATTTAACGAGATTCTACTGTAAAGCTTACTGAACGGGTTACGTCTCTTCCACAAAGTAGGTGGAGCTCTAATAATTTTTAGAAATGATTCAACTACATCAAACTAAGATGATGAACTCTGTAAAAGTTTTACTTAGAGTTTAAATTGTATATGTGGAATTAATATGTTCTAATCTTTTCATGTATTAGTTTTGTACGATTTATAAATACATTACGATATTACCGCATATTAGCACATACGTGCTTCATGACATAAGGCAGAGTCACCACACTTTATCCACTGCATTACATGACATGTTTTGCTTCATACTATAATTTCCAAGTGTGTGTCTAGGTTCTGCTGTGCATGAGGGTAAACTTGTATTTAACGAGATTCTACTGTAATGCTTACTGAACGGGTTACGTCTCTTCCACAAAGTAGGTGGAGCTCTAATAATTTTTAGAAATGATTCAACTGCATCAAACTAAGATGATGAACTCTGCAAAAGTTTTACATAAAGCGTAATTTGTATCTGTGGAATTAATATGTTCTAGTCTTTTCATGTATTAGTTTTGTACGATTTATAAATACATTACCATATTAGTGTGTGTCTACGTTCTGCTGTGCATGAGGGTAAACTTGTATTTAACGAGATTCTACTGTAATGCTTACTGAACGGGTTACGTCTCTTCCACAAAGTAGGTGGAGCTCTAACAATTTTTAGAAATGATTCAACTACATCAAACTAAGATGATGAACTCTGCAAAAGTTTTACATAAAGCGTAATTTGTATCTGTGGAATTAATATGTTCTAGTCTTTTCATGTATTAGTTTTGTACGATTTATAAATACATTACAATATATTACCGCATATTAGAATCTCGTTAAGTTCATCTTTACGCTCTTGCTAAGCAAAACATAGACACACACTTGGAAATAATATCATGACGCAAAATGTGTTTGTACATGTCAAGCAATGTAAAGTATAAAGTGTGGTAACTCTGCCTTATGTAGTGAAGCACGTATGTGCTAATACGCAATAATATCGTAATGTATTTATAAAATAGTACAAAACTAATACATTAAAAGATTAAAACATATTAACTTTACAGATACATTTTACGCTCTATGTAAGACTTTTACAAAATTGATTATCTTTTCATGATGTAGTTAAATCATTTCTGAAAATTATTTAAGCTCCACCTACATTGTTGAAGAGACTTAACCCGTTAAGTTAAGCTTTACAGTATTTGTTTAAATTAGTTCCGACGGTCTGGCGTAGCCAGACTTTTCTGTTTTCTAATGAATCGCCCGCAAGACAACTTGGGCGCCCAGGCGGGGCTTGGGCTTACATGTCGTATCACGTGCCGTACTGCTGTTCATAATCATGTGTGAACAGCAACACTTTACCCATTCTGACAAACATCGTAACTTGAAGATGGCGGTTGGGACTCTTAGGACAATTGATCAGTCTCCATACTTAATTGGTAAGAATTCTAGAAATTGAATAACACTAGGAAGTAGGGAAAGCTAGTCCAGCAAAAACTGGCTAAAGCAAAGTGTAGAGGGATTAGCAAGGGCCCATAAGAGGGGTGTATTAAAAGGTGTCTGCTGCATGTACAAACTGATTTTGTTCTCAGTTGATTTCAACTGATTTTTGATCAGTTGACTTCAACTGATTTTCTACCACAATGTGTATTACTAACATTCTAACACTACTTTGCTTAGATTAGGTATGTAGGGAAGGCTTATGCTGTCTTGTGTAAATAAGAGTCTTGTCAAATTCATAGTACACCAGTTCATTTTTGCAAAATTAATCAGGTCCATTAAAAACATCAGTTCATAATATTGGACTTAGCTTGTGGCTAGAAGACCAACTAAAAAAGAAAATGCTTTGGCGGGAATTTGAAGTTTCAGTGCTCGCATTAATTAAGAAGGTTGTGATTTAGCTGAAACAAACTAGTAGTAAGAATTTAACCAGACCGTTATCTTGCGTAGCAATTAAGTAAAAGGTCTTGCTACATCTGATCAGGGTTATGGCAGGTGTAGGCTAGAGTCATGGCATGTGTAGGTTAAGGTCATGATAAAAGTTTAAAAGTTAAAGGTAATTATTAGTAACACTTTAAAATAGTATTTTATGTTCTTGCAGAAAGTGATGCGAAGGATATTTGGGACCGTATTAAAGATCTTAAATTCAGTGTTATTAAAGTAATTAAACCTTTCCATCCGGTTGACAAGTTATCTAGCCTAAAATTAATTCATAAAAAGGGGCGACATTTTCCTATGAGTAATATGGTGGACTTCGACATTAAGCTACTAGCACAGGGTTGTGATAACCAAAATGTCAACATTGCAATAAATTCCTTACTTCGCGTTTTGAAAAAAAAAACAATAACCGTAAGTAGCCATGAACAATATTTGGAGAAGAATGTGTTACGTCATTTAGTAAGTAATTTACTACAACATGTTGCAACTACCGTAATTTTGGAGCGCAGATGTCATAACGGTTGGGTTGAATCAAAGTTTAAAGGTAGCAATAAAGTTATTTGTGGATATTTAGGTATGGGAAACAATGAGTCCACCTGGTATGGTACAGTTGATGGAATCCTAAGAGGACACACGCCAGATAGTTCCACTGCATTGATAGCAAGAGAAGACGCTAATGAAGATGAAGTTGAAAGCGATGGTGCTTCTATGGTGATGGAAATAAAACCTGAAGTGAAACATCGATCCCAGGCAATAGGATCGGTTGTCTTGTCATCATTTGTAGAGCATAATTTACATAAAGATTTGAACCCACTTGTCCCAGCTTTACTAATTAACTGCCACACAATCCAGATACATATGTATGACTGCGAGTCTGATATATTACTTATGTCAAACGAATTTACTTTCAGAAGTGTTGATGATAAAGTAAACAAAGAATCTATTCTGTTGTTATGGCTGTTTATTAATCACAGGTATGTTTTAAAAATATAAGCTAGCGGTCTACTAGTACATGGTTTGCAAGATTTAAAAAAAAAAAAGCTAAATGACTAAGAAAACAGTTAAGATGAAGTAAAGATATTAAGATATATATATTTTGTTCAATATTTTGTATTTCTTAAATTCAATATTTTTATAATTGTTTGAAGTTACATTATTATAACAAATTGTTTAAATGGACTAACTTATAACTTACAATTTCCTGTTTAAATTCTAGAATGTTTGTGCGACCAATTGACAGTCATCTCAAATTGCCATCTTCGAACATACATTCGTACTTATCAAAATTTGAACAATTGGATGAATTTAAAGCACTCTCTGAAAAAAATATTAATTCGAACTCGGGTTTACGTGGATATACCTCAGACAGAAACAGTGGTGATGAAGATTCTTCTTCTGCGGATGATATCATTTTTCTTGAACATCCTATAAAGAAGAGAAAAATGTAGTCAAACTTTTCGAGTCGTTCACTATTATTATTATTATATTGCTAGTGTATTTTATTTCATTTTTTTGGACAGATTTTGTTGATTACTACATTAATCAATTTCAATATTAAAAAGTTAACATGCCAACAATGTGCTTTAGCAATCGAATTTTTGTGGTAAATATGTGAAATAATTATTTGTTAACAATATTGAAAGTAAACTTAATTAACAGTATTGACTGTTGTTTGCTAACAAAGGTATACTTTTTGTATGTATTTATTCCAAAACTAATTAAATACTTCCAAACTTTGAAGTGCAATTTTTAAGCTTTGATTGCACATCTCCTTTTTCGGGGGTTGGAGACATCTCTGTATTTCGTAAATCAAGTGTGGGAGCATTTGCACTTACACACAGCAGCACCACTTATTGTTTTTGTATACGAGAACTTGCTTCAAATTTGACGTCCAGGTGGGCGAAGAAGTACTGGCAGTAATATGGAGTGTATGTGTACTCCACAGGAGGGCGGACTCTCACCTCTGTAACACTCGCCTCACTTAAATAAGGTATCGCTACTGTTACATAGAGTACAGCTGATTATAAAAATGTTTCGCTACTGTTACATAAACTATAATCGGTTATAAAAATGTACCACTACAATTACATAGGGTAGAGCTGGTTATAAAAATGAACAACTACTGTTACATAAAGTAGAGCTGTTTATAGAAATTTACCAATACTGGTACTTAAAGTACAGCTAGTTATAAAGATGTACCACTATTGTTACATAGAGTAGAGGGAATGTACTCTTACTGTTACATAAAGTAGAGCTGGTTATAAAAATGTACCACTACTGTTACATAGAGTAAAACCAGTTATAAAACCATAGAGTAAAAAAGTAGAGGATATTATAGGGATGTACCACTATTTTTACTTAAAGTAAAGCTTGTTATAGAAATGTACCTCTACTGATACATAGAGTAAAACCGGTTATATAAATGTACCACTGCAGTTACATAGAGTAGAACTCGTTATAAAAATGAACGACTACTGTTACGTAAAGTGAGCTTGTTATAGAAATGTACCGCTACTATTACATAGTTTTGAGCTGGTTATAAAAATGTACAACTACTGTTTGATATAATACAGCTGGTTATAAAAATGTACCACTACTGGTACATAGAGTACGAATAGTTACTGTTGCATAAAGTAGAGCTAGTTATTAAAATGTACCACTACTGTTACATAGAGTAGAGCTTTTTATAAAAATGTACCAATACTGGTACTTAAATTACAGCTAGTTATAAAAATGTACCACTATTGTTACATAAAGTAAAGCTGGTTATAAGAATGTCCTTTTACTGTTACATAGAGTACAACTGATTATAGAAATGTATCGTTACTGTTACATAAAGTAAAACCGGTTATACAAATGTACCACTACAGTTACATAGAGTAGAGCAGGTTATAAAAATGAACGACTACTGTAACATAAAGTAGAGCTGGTTATAGGAATGTACCATTACTGTTACATAGATAAGAGGAATGTACCAATACTGTTACTTAAAGTACAGCTAGTTAAGAAATGTTCCATTACTGTTACATTAAGTAGAGGAGGTTACAAAAATGTACCATTATGTTACATAGAGTAGAGCTGGTTATAGAAATGTGCCAATACTGTTACTTAAAGAACAGCTAGTTATAGAAATGTACCACTACTGTTACATAGAGTAAAGCTAGTTATAAACATGTACCTTTACTGATATATAGAATAGAAAGGTTATAAATATGTACCACTAAAGTTACATATTGTAGAGCTAGTTATAAAAATGAACGACTACTGTTACACAAAGTAAAGCTATTTATAGAGTTGTACCACTACTGCTACATAGAGTAGAGGAGGTTATAAAGATGTACCATTACTGTTACATAAAGTAGAGCTGGTTATAGGAATGTACAAATACTGGTACTTAAAGTACAGCTAGTTATAAAGATGTACCACTATTGTTACATAGAGTAGAGCTGGTTATAGGAATGTACTCTTACTGTTACATAAAGTAGAGCTGGTTATAAAAATGTACCACTACTGTTACATAGAGTAAAACCAGTTATAAAACCATAGAGTAAAACCAGTTATAAAAATGTACCACTAGAGTAGAGCTGGTTATAAAAATAAACGACTACTGTTACATAGAATAGAGCTAATTATAAAAATGTACTTCTACTGTTACATAAAGTAGAAAAAATTATAATAATGTATTATATCTAATATGTTATAATCTTTTCATGTATTAGTTTAGTACGATTTATAAATACATTACGATATTACCGCATATTAGCACATACATGCTTAATGACTTAAGGCAGAGTCACCACACTTTATCCACTGCATTACATGACATGTACAAACACATTTTGCTTCATAATATAATTTCCAAGTGTGTGTCTACGTTCTGCTGTGCATGAGGGTAAACTTGTATTTAACGAGATTCTACTGTAATGCTTACTGAACGGGTTACGTCTCTTCCACAAAGTAGGTGGAGCTCTAATAATTTTTAGAAATGATTCAACTACATCAAACTAAGATGATGAACTCTGTAAAAGTCTTACTTAGAGTTTAAATTGTATATGTGGAATTAATATGTTCTAATCTTTTCATGTATTAGTTTTGTACGATTTATAAATACATTACGATATTACCGCATATTAGCACATACGTGCTTGATGTCATAAGGCAGAGTCACCACACTTTATCCACTGCATTACATGACATGTAAAAACACATTTTGCTTCATACTATAATTTCCAAGTGTGTGTCTAGGTTCTGATGTGCATGAGGGTAAAGCTGTATTTAACGAGTCCCGCGCAGCGATTGGTAAAGGGTCTGGCTACGCGAGACTAGTTGGTAAATAGTCTGGTTATGCAAGACTATGCATTTAATTAGATTCATAACCCACCCACAGTGCTTGAGCTTATACCAGATCTTTAAAAAGAGTGAGGTTGTGTAAGGCTTTCACAGAGGAGTATGTTACTGATTTTTAACTAAATTTTTAACTAAATTTTGTAACGCATGCATGGACTTTGACAGAAACGAATAAGTATGTCAAGACCATGTTCTCTCCTGACAAATCACCTGGAAAATCATTTTTTCGAATTCAAAATGTAACTATCACAAAGGAAACGAATAATGTAGTATCTTTGGATGTAGACAGAAATCGAAGTGCAGAAGAAATGAAAAAAATGAGGACTGACCACTGTAGGTACATTCGGCATTATCTTCTAACTCATAGTTTGTACCACATGTGGTACTTGGTGTACCACTTATGTAAAGTAGTGTGTTTGATGCATAATCACTTATAATGCTTGTATCAGATGGGATACATCACGTACAACAAGGTGGTCCTATGAAACTAGAGCTAGGGCTTGGGATAAAGACTTACATGTGTACTGTTTGTACAATTTCAAATTTTTATTGTTATTTGTAGTACATCTTCATAACTTGTTCTACTTATGTAATAACAGTGGTACTTCCTTATAACTAGCTTTACTTTATGTAATAATAGTGGTAAATTCCTATAACTAGTTCTATTCTATGTAAAAATAGTGGTACGTCTTTATAACTAGCTTTACACTATGTAATAATAGTGGTACATCTCTATAACAAATTGATGTCTCAACAAATTATACTACAGTGTGCTGTGAAAATCATGAAATAAAATGTTGTAACAAAAAAAGAGAAGAAGGAAAAGCAATAAATTTAGTCTGTCAATTCTGTGTATCCTCACAAAGTGAACGACGGTTGTACAAATTTCCGTCATATACACCTAAAGAAACGAGAGATCATACATTGGTATAATATTCATGCTAAACATTTAACATACCTTGAGAGAACATCTGTTGAAGAAATTGATGGGCTTGATCATTCACTTTTATTTGGTGATAATCTATATTAGCATTCGTACTCTGTATGTACGTTATCATTATGGACACTTGCCTAAAGTCAAGTTTTCCGGCATTCCATGATTCTTCATGAAACTCATGCATGGTTGAATTTCCAAATCTACCAGACCAAAGAGATTTAGACACATCACAAGATCTACCAAAGTCTATCAAGACTGGAGTATGGTCTGTGGGACGAAAACAAATATTTTCAAGTCTCACATCGTTGTGAGCATTGCCCAATTCATGCAACTCTTGTAGTGCTTGTATTGTCCCATTTACAAGTTCAATCAAGATAGCAAGAAAATAAAGCCTTATTAGCACTAGTTTTATTGCTTGTTTAAATTCCCCTTCTTTGAAAACCCCCTCCAACTTTGTTCAATTTGATGAGTTTCATAGTATTCTCTTGTAATATTATATTTCATTAACAGTCTGTCAAGATAATGTGCATTGCATTTGATGTTTATACAAAAAAAATGATTTCAATATAGATAACCATCCATGTTCCATACGAGAGTCCGAATGTACCACTACTGTTACATAGAGTAGAGCTGGTTATAGGAATGTACCATTAAGTAGAGCTAGTTATACAAATGTACCACTGTTATATAAAGTACAGCTGATTATAGAAATGTACCGCTACGGTTACATAGAATAGAGCTGGTTATAGGAATGTACTACTACTGTTACATAAAGTAGAGCTGGTTATAAAAATGTACCACTACTGTTACATAGATTAAAATTGGTTATAAAAATGTACCACTACAGTTACATAGAGTAGAACTTGTTATAAAAATGAACGAATAGCTTGTTATAAAGATGTACCACTACTGTTACATAGAGTAGAGCTGGTTATAGGGATGTACCATTAAGTAGAGCAAGTTATACATATGTACCGCTACAGTTACATAGAATACAGCTGATTATAAAAATGTTTCGCTACAGTTACATAAAGTATAATCGATTATAAAAATGTACCATTACAATTACATAGGGTAGAGCTGGTTATAAAAATGAACGACTACTGTTACATAAAGTAGAGCATGTTATAGAGATGTACCTTTACTGTTACATAAAGTAGAGCTGGTTATATAAATGTACTAATACTGGTACTTAAAATACAGCTAGTTATAAAGATGTACCACTATTGTTACATAGAGTAGAGTTGGTTATAGGAATGTACACTTACTGTTACATAAAGTAGAGCTGGTTATAAAAATGTACCACTACTGCTACATAGAGTAAAACCGGTTATAAACTGTACCACTACAGTTACATTATATTGTTACATTAAGTAGAGCTGGTTATAAAAATGTACCACTACTGTTACATAGAGTAAAACCGGTTATAAAATGTACCACTACAGTTACATAGAGTAGAGCTGGTTATAAAAATGAATGACTACTGTAACATAAAGTATAGCTGTTATAGGAGTGTACCACTACTGTTACATAAAGTAGAGCAAGTAATAGGAATGTACCAATACTGATACTCAAAGTACAGCTAGTTTTAGAAATGTACCACCACTGATACATAGAGTAGAAAAGGTTATAAAGATGTACCACTACTGTTACATAAAGTATAGCTGGTTGTAGACATGTACCTTTACTGATACATAGAGTAAAACTGGTTATATAAATGTACCACTACAGCTACATAAAATAGAGCTCGTTATATTACTGTTGCATATAGTAGAGCTAGTTATAAAAATGTACCACTACTGTTTCATAAAGTAGAGCTGGTTATAGAGATGTACCATTATTGTTACATGAAATATAGCTAATTATAAAAATGTACCACTACTGTTACGTTATGTAAAGCTGGTTATAGAAATGTACCATTAAGTAGAGCTAGTTATACAAATGTACCACTACTGTTGCATGAAGTAAAGCTGATTATAGAAATGTACCGCTATTGTTACATAGAGTAAAAATGGTTATAGGAATGTACTACTAATGTTACATAAAATAGAGCTTGTTATAAAAATGTACCACTACTGCTACAGAGTAAAACCAGTTATAAAAATGTACCACTACAGTTACATAGAGTAGAGCTGGTTATAAAAATAATCGACTAGTTACATAGAATAGAGCTAATTATAAAAATGTACTTCTACTGTTACATAAAGTAGAAGAAATTATAAAAATGTACTATTATTGTTACATAGAGTAAAGTTAGTTATAGAAATGTACTAATACTGCTACTTAAAGTACAGCTAGTTATAAAAATGTAACATTATTATTACATATAGTAGAGCTAGTTATAAGAATGTACTACTACTGTTACATAAATTAGAGCTGGTTAGCAATGTACCACTACTGTTACATAGAGTAAAACCGGTTATAAAATGTACCACTACAGTTACATAGAGTAGAGCTGGTTATAAAAATAAACGACTACTGTAACATAAAGTAGAGCTTGTTATAGAATTGTACCACTACTGTTACATAGAATAGAGCTGGTTATAGGAATGTACCAATACTGTTACTTAAAGTACAGCTAGTTATAGGGATGTACCACTACAGTTACATAGATGTACCACTACTGTTACATAAAGTAAAGCTGGTTATAGAAATGTACCTTTACTGATACATAGAGTAAAACCGGTTATATAAATGTACCACTGCAGTTACATAGAGTAGAACTCGTTATAAAAATGAACGACTACTGTTACGTAAAGTGAGCTTGTTATAGAAATGTACCACTACTATTTCATAGTTTTGAGCTGGTTATAAAAATGTACCACTACTGGTACATAGAGTACGAATAGTTGCTGTTGCATAAAGTAGAGCTAGTTATAAAAATGTACCACTACTGTTACATAAAGTAGAGCTGGTTATTAAATAAACAATTACTGTAACATAAAGTAGAGATTGTTATAGGAATGTACCAATACTGTTACTTAAAGTACAGCTAGTTATAGAGATGTACCACTACTGTTACATAAAGTAGAGGAGATTATATAGGGATGTACCACTATTTTTACTTAAAGTAAAGCTTGTTATAGAAATGTACCTCTACTAATACATAGAGTAAAACCGGTTATATAAATGTACCACTGCAGTTACATAGAGTAGAACTCGTTATAAAAATGAACGACTACTGTTACGTAAAGTGAGCTTGTTAATGTACCTCTACTGATACATAGAGTAAAACCGGTTATATAAATGTACCACTGCAGTTACATAGAGTAGAACTCGTTATAAAAATGAACGACTACTGTTACGTAAAGTGAGCTTGTTATAGAAATGTACCACTACTATTACATAGTTTTGAGCTGGTTATAAAAATGTACCACTACTGTTTGATATAATACAGCTGGTTATAAAAATGTACCACTACTGGTACATAGAGTACGAATAGTTAATGTTGCATAAAGTAGAGCTAGTTATTAAAATGTACCACTACGGTTACATAGAGTAGAGCTTGTTATAAAAATATACCAATACTGGTACTTAAATTACAGCTAGTTATAAAAATGTACCACTATTGTTACATAAAGTAAAGCTGGTTATAAGAATGTACTTTTACTGTTACATAGAGTACAACTGATTATATAAATGTACCACTACTGTTACATAAAGTAAAGCTGGTTATAAACATGTACCTTTACTGATATATAGAGTAGAAAAGGTTAAAAATATGTACCACTACAGTTACATAATGTAGAGCTAGTTATAAAAATGAACGACTACTGTTACACAAAGTAAAGCTATTTATAGAGATGTACCACTACTGCTACATAGAGTAGAAGAAATTATAAAGATGTACCATTACTGTTACATAAAGTAGAGCTGGTTATAGGAATGTACAAATACTGGTACTTAAAGTACAGCTTGTTATAAAGATGTACCATTATTGTTACATATAATAAATCTGGTTATAGGAATGTACTACTACTGTTACATAAAGTAGAGCTTGTTATAGAAATGTACCAATACTGTTACATAGAGTAAAACCGGTTATAAAATGTATCACTACAGTTACAAAGTAGAGCTGGTTATTAAATGAACGATTACTGTAACATAAAGTAGAGATTGTTATAGGAAAGTACCACTACTGTTACATAAAGTAGCGCTGGTTATAGGAATGTACCAATACTGTTACTTAAAGTAGAGCTAGTTATAGGGATGTACCACTACTGTTACATAGAGTAGAGGAGATTATAGAGATGTACCACTATTTTTACATAAATTAAAGCTGGTTATAGAAATGTACCTTTACTGATACATAGAGTAAAACCGGTTATATAAATGTACCACTACAGTTACATAGATTAGAGATCGTTATAAAAATGAACGACTACTGTTACGTAAAGTGAGCTTGTTATAGAAATGTACCACTACTATTACATAGTTTTGAGCTGGTTATAAAAATGTACCACTATTGTTTCATATAATACAGCTGGTTATAAAAATGTACCACTACTGGTACATAGAGTACGAATAGTTACTGTTGCATAAAGTAGAGCTAGTTATAAAAATGTACCACTACTGTTACATAGAGTAGAGCTGGTTATAAAAATGAACGACTACTGTTACACAAAGTAGAGCTAATTATAGAGATGTACCACTACTGTTACATAGAGTAGAAAAAATTATAGAAATGTACCACATATATTACGTAGAGTAGAGCTGGTTATAGAAATGTACCATTAAGTAGAGCTAGTTATACAAATGTACCACTACTGTTTTATAGAGTTAAGCTGATTATAAAAATGTACCGCTACTGTTACATAAAGTAAAGCTGGTTATATGAATGTACCACTACAGTTACATAAAGTAGAGCTGGTTATTAAATAAACAATTACTGTAACATAAAGTAGAGATTGTTATAGGAATGTACCACTACTGTTACATAAAGTAGAGCTGGTTAGGAATGTACCAATACTGTTACTTAAAGTACAGCTAGTTATAGGGATGTACCACTACTGTTACATAGAGTAGAGGAGATTATAGGGATGTACCACTATTTTTACATAAAGTAAAGCTTGTTATAGAAATGTACCTCTACTAATACATAGAGTAAAACCGGTTATATAAATGTACCACTGCAGTTACATAGAGTAGAACTCGTTATAAAAATGAACGACTATTGTTACGTAAAGTGAGCTTGTTATAGAAATGTACCACTACTATTACATAGTTTTGAGCTGGTTATAAAAATGTACCACTACTGTTTTGATATAATACAGCTGGTTATAAAAATGTACCACTACTGTTACATAGAGTACGAATAGTTACTGTTGCATAAAGTAGAGCTAGTTATTAAAATGTACCACTACTGTTACATAGAGTAGAGCTTGTTATAAAAATATACCAATACTGGTACTTAAATTACAGCTAGTTATAAAAATGTACCACTATTGTTACATAAAGTAAAGCTGGTTATAAGAATGTACTTTTACTGTTACATAGAGTACAACTGATTATAGAAATGTATCGTTACTGTTACATAAAGTAAAACCGGTTATACAAATGTATCACCACTACTGTTACATAAAGTAGAGCTGGTTAGGAATGTAACAATACTGTTACTTGAAGTACAGCTAGTTATAGGGATGTACCACGACTGTTACATAGAGTAGAGGAGATTATAGGGATGTACCACTACTTTATGTAACAGTAGTGGTACATTCTTTTGTCACACTCATTATAAACCCTACATTTCATGTTAAACTTATTTCTCCTTATTCATTAAATGTTCAATAAAAATAATAAGAGAGAGAATATAAAACACGCTCGTTTTTAATGCCAAATAGAGACGAGAACTAGTTTGCAACACTTGTAGCATAATATTGACTAGAAATAACAATAAAGAAAAATTAAAATTGTACAAACGGTACACATGTTTTTTCTATTTGTATTTCGCGCAGTTTTTCCACAGGATCTTTTCTCATCATCAGTTTCAGGTTTACTTCTCCAGGATCAACACTTGCCATTTTCAGGTTTACTTCTCCAGGATCAACACTTGCCATTTAGTCTCATCTACAGTACATTTAATAGCCAGGGGTTACTTTAGTACCAACATGTTGGTACTAAAGTAACCCTTTCCCCACTTCTATAGATGCATAATAAAGATTAGAACAACAACATAATACGTATAGAGCTACAAGAACAGCAATTGAAGACTAAAGTTCAAGCAGGGCAATCAAATAAAGAAGCTGTTCACCATCAGAAGACAGCCAAGCACTAGCAAAAACAAAAAATAAAAGGTAACAGTTAAGTTGATATGCTACAGTCCACCTGCCAGTTCTGTATCCAGAAATGAAAGCCATGTAAGACGTAGATTCAGGTGAAAGGGAGGAATAAGAAAATGGACGAATTAGAATGGAACAAACGATACTGTGTTCTGGAAAAAGAGAGGAAATTGAGCTTCTTCAATGACCTGGGAATGTGAGTGGGAGAACTCTAATTGTGAATTTTGAAGCCTGCGCATCATTTATACATTATTATTAATATATATATATATATATATATATATATATATATGTGAAGACCCCAACAACCAGGGAAGACCCCAACAACCATGGAAGACACCAACCACCAGTGAAGACACCAACCACCAGTGAAGACCCCAACCACCAGTGAAGACACCAACCACCAGTGAAGACACCAACCACCAGTGATGACACTTAGTGAGTGGACCAGAAGCCCCGAATGCTGCTCCGATAGCTGACTTTGAAGCCTGCACATCATTTATACATTATTATTAATATATATACATGTATATATATATATATATATATATATATATATATATGTGAAGACCCCAACCACCAGTGAAGACCCCAACCACCAGGGAAGACACCAACCACCAGTGAAGACACCAACCACCAGTGAAGACACCAACCACCAGTGAAGACACCAACCACCAGTGAAGACACCAACCACCAGTGAAGACCCCAACCACCAGTGAAGACACCAACCACAAGTGAAGACCCCAACCACCAGTGAAGACACCAACCACCAGTGAAGACGCCAACCACCAGTGAAGACACCAACCACCAGTGAAGACACCAACCACCAGTGAAGACCCCAACCACCAGTGAAGACACCAACCACAAGTGAAGACACAAACCACCAGTGAAAACCCTTTTTCAAGACCCACAACCGAGCAGATGAAGAATCTCTCTCTACTCAGAGCTCCCAAAGTGTCGTCCAGTTATTCCTGCATACTTTGGAACTTGCTCGGTGAGCATGTCATCTGAATTATTGATGGGCAGGATTTGGGTGGGAAGTCAAGATCTATATAACAGTCAGGCGCTGCCTCAGAGGGAACTGACAGTTTTAGGGTCTTGAAGGCTTTAGGCTGTAACGTCCCTAACAATAGTAGTTCATAACAGCAGCACAGCGCCTAACTAATTTAGAACGTAGCAACTTCTCCTAACGACACAATCTGAGGGCCACTCAGCACAATCAGAGGGACACTAAGTGTCCCAGCCCTCAAGGCGGGGACACTAAGTTAATAGTGTCCCTCTCTGAAGGACCTAAGAAGTTAAGAGTTTCTTCTGTCACAATACGAAGACTACAGTAGCCATGTTCTAAAATAATGTTCGGTTGTTTGCATGAAGGAGGTTTTTCTCTCATTTTAATTAGTGGAGAGTTGTATGCGATCGAGACTTTACGGCTGCTGATGCTGTTGTTGCCACAAGAAAGGGTCGCGTGCGATTAAAGACTATGGAAGTTCACAAATGTATCAAAGTGCAAATGCCTCGTGAGTGGCAGAGAATTATGATTGGAAACAATTATGGCCATAGTCGTCTCTGCAGCAAAAATTGTATGGAGAGAAGGAAGAAATACAGAGTAAATAATAGACACCACGAAGAAGCAAAAAAGTTAAATAAGAAAAGCAAGAAACAGTGACAGTCTATTGTGGGAAAAAAGTAGTGCCCCCAACTAAGCAGAGGAGTATGAGCATGCAAAACAGACATAACCAAGGAAGAAAAAATTAAAAGTGACAGTAGCTATCTCTGGTACTCAACGGTACAGTACCCATCAAAGATATTTCTGGTTTGGAGGAAGAGGCTTTCAGCTGCATTTCTACTTCAATCTTGTCACTAAAACTACCAAAACTCACTTCAATTACATTTTACTCAACTACATAATCCTGGTGTAGAGAACCAGCAGTGCAATTATCAGCAGTGCCAGCAGGCTAGAAGCTCAATCTGGATTGTTTGCAGGGGAGAAGGAGAAAACATATGGCTTTTGAACTACTTTGTGAGTATGAGCTCATCAGGGAAACCTGAAAGGCAAGGCAATATTCTGATGTCAACTGCCATTTCGCCAGGAAGGGGAAGCAGCAGACTCCACCCAGTTTTCATCGAGGGAGTGGAGAGAGCAATCGTGGAGGCTACAGTCCACCTGCTAGTTCTGTATCCGGAAATGTATGCCATGTAAGACGTAGATTCAGGTGAAAGAGAAGAATAAGAAATGAACTAATTAGAATGGAACAAACGATACTGTGTTCTGGAAAAAGAGAGGAAATCGAGCTTCTTCAATGACATGGGAATGTGAGTGGGAGAACTCTAATTACAAGTGCTTCCTGGCAGTGATGGAGAATTCTATGGTTAATGAGATATATGATTCCTCTATACTATAAATATTAGATAATTATTAATGAATACAAGTTCACAAGAAGAAAGGTCATCATCAGAGCCTGTCAGCTCTACTAGAAGTTTAACTTACTCTGCCAAGAGCACAAACTATTCCCTCCAACTAGACACTAATGTAGCACCTGATTATAAATACTCTAGAAGACCATGTAAGTAATAAATGTCAGTATACATAAAATTGGAAACCATAAACAGCAGTGGCGGTAGTGGTAATAGTGGCAATGAAAATGCTAACAACAGGCTTTTTCCTGTTCTCACAAGTTGTGCTGCCAAGCAAATGCATGAAATTCTTCTAGATCCTGCATATAAGTATCGCCAAGAATGCCAGTTATTACAGACACTAGCTTGCTTTCTTGGTAAAGGTCTCGGACTAGAACTGAAGTGTATCTTTGTCATGTCGGATTGTTTGGAGGCTCAAAACTCCATCCCGGTCAGTGAGGATTGGGCTAGTGATGAAGAAGACTACGGCTGTTATTACGGTGAAGATGATGGCGACGCAGACTGTTTTGCTGAGGTACTATTTTCTATACTCTGTGGTTTGTGCCTTCTGAGCATACTCTTAGTATACAGAGAATCTAACTGCAAGAAATGTTCTGCTGACTTCGTTCTGCAAGGAGCACTGTTCCTAATAAAATGAAAATAATAATAAATAAAAACCGAATGTATATATAGTTAAAGTAGATGTTGAAGAAGGGAAAGTTCAAGCAGAAATGCTGGAGATTGAATAGTGCTTCAAGGCCATCATTTAAAGAATGTAGTCATCATTTGATAGACAGAAAGTAATGTCAGTCGTGCTAGAGCGGTGTGAAGACAAATAGCTCAATCTTTAATTATTGCAAACACTTCACTATAAACATTGTTCAAAACCAGAAGGTTAACTTAAACTGTATGTTACCGGCAGACTGTCCTGAGAGAGATCCGGTTTTTCGGTGCGGGTGGCAGTAGATAGAGACGATGGAGAATCTCCCATCTTCTCAGGAAATACCGGATATTGATTTGAGCCAGGGTGCTATGAACCAGGTGCTAAAAGCTGTAGGGATGATGTGCAGTACTGGTGAAATGTAAGCGTATTTTCGTTATCGAAGATCCTCGTAGATGACTGTCCCCATCATCGGATTATTATTTTAACTATTATTATTTTTATTATTTATCTAGCAGAAGAAAAAGACAAAGACAGGCAAGAAGTTGATGGAAGAAAATTTAGAAAGCGAGAGACAGCAGTACTTTACCAGTCAGAGTATGTTTCTCTTTACAAAGGGAAACTAATATAAAAAGAAGAAAGAAAGCTTAGAGGCCAAAGATGGTCTTTGGCTGGTGTGAGGGAGGACGTGAAAATTCAGTTATCAACAAAATGGTCATAGAAGACCCATTCCAGTGCAAACTAGTGGAACAAAAATCAAGCAGCACGTTATCTGTGTTTTCTTATAGAAATAAAGAAAAAGAAACTATTTTACAAAAAGTTTCTTTGCACAGTTTCCATACCAACCAGGTAATGCACCGAGATCATCTAGGGGGAAGGACAAAAATTGGAGGAGGCCATATACAAATCTGTGGAGCTCAGGCTGAAGAAGCATTCCTTTACCAGAGAAGTACTCAGAGTTCCCAGGCTGTCGTGAGAAAAATAATGAGGTAGATTGTAGTGAATTGCTTTTGAGATTTCATCGGCTTGTGGCCCGGCCTCTCCCCCGTCCTTAATCCTTAAGACCTGGGTCCTGTTAGACACCACGCACCCCAAACAGGCTTTAACCGAAGAAGAATACCCTATATGGTAATGTGGAATCTCTACGGGGATCCACAGGGAATAAAGACTTAAAAATCACCACCAACTCCGAAAATATACTATTTAGTATGCTAAAAATAATATGAAAACAGTTAATTAAGTAAAAATATGTGAATGACGCGGGCAAATTTCTAGGCTGTGTAATATGAGTGATACAAAAGAAGAAGTTGCACTTGTAGGTGCAGATGCGTTAACTCAGTTGACCTGTTTTCTAATAAAGTCTGAGAATTGTGTTGCGTTGGGGAGCTCTGCGAACCGTCACGCAAAGGAGCTTATAAATACTCAAACCCAGAAGGGTTATGAAGAATTACAAGTCACTTTGGGTGGACAGCAGCGTTGATACTCAGTCAGACCAGATGCTCTGAAACCATTGGTGGATTCTAGCCTGGGCATACTCTTAGTATACAGAGAATCTAACTGCAAGAAATGTTCTGCTGACTTCGTTCTGCAAGGAGCACTGTTCCTAATAAAATGAAAATAATAATAAATAAAAACCGAATGTATATATAGTTAAAGTAGATGTTGAAGAAGGGAAAGTTCAAGCAGAAATGCTGGAGATTGAATAGTGCTTCAAGGCCATCATTTAAAGAAGTGTAGTCATCATTTGATAGACAGAAAGTAATGTCAGTCGTGCTAGAGCGGTGTGAAGACAAATAGCTCAATCTTTAATTATTGCAAACACTTCACTATAAACATTGTTCAAAACCAGAAGGTTAACTTAAACTGTATGTTACCGGCAGACTGTCCTGAGAGAGATCCGGTTTTTCGGTGCGGGTGGCAGTAGATAGAGACGATGGAGAAATGTAAGCGTATTTTCGTTATCGAAGATCCTCGTAGATGGCTGTCCCCATCATCGGATTATTATTTTAACTATTATTATTTTTATTATTTATCTAGCAGAAGAAAAAGACAAAAACAGAGGCAGCTGAAAGTCACCTGGTCTGTTTACTAGGCATAGGACATTTGGACTTGCTGAGGGCATCATGTGCACTAGAAATCCAGGGCCTTCCAGATGGAGTCTGTGGTAAGTCTGGGAGGCTGGCAGAGAAAACTATTATTTTAACTATTATTATTTTTATTATATCTACCAGAAGAAAAAGAAAAAGACAGAAAATCTAGAAAGCGAGAGACAGCAGTGCTTTGCCAGTCAGAGTATGTTTCTCTTTACAAAGGGAAACTAATATAAAAAGAAGAAAGCTTAGAGGCCAAAGATGGTCTTTGGCTGGTGTGAAGGAGGACGTGAAAATTTAGTTATCAATAAAATAATCATAGAAGACCATTTCCATACCAACCAGGTAATGCACCGGGATCATCTAGGGGGAAGGACAAAAATTGGAGGAGGCCATATACAAATCTGTGGAGCTCAGGCTGAAGAAGAAGCATTCCTTTACCAGAGAAGTACTCAGAGCTCCCAAAGTGTCGTCCAGCTATCCCATCATATTTTGAAAATTGCTCTGATCATGAAACATTTATTTATTTTAAAAATAAATGTATAAAAAATAAATAAATAAATAAATGTATACTGTAGCTTAGTTATTCAGTGATAGCTAAGTCTCAGAAGACAGCTGGTCTCAGAAGATAGCTGGTCTCAGAAGATAGCTGGTCCTTCAATTGTGTAATAGGAGGTTCAATTCTGTATTCTAACCCAACATGAATCCATTTGATGGTATGTCTGATTTCTTATTCTTCAAAGCATTTCCATTCCAGAGGCTGCCTATCTATTGAAGGTAGACAGTTGCAGAGAATGATCTTGAATGAAATGAAATGTACCATACACCATGGTAACAAACGACTTGATAGGGTGTAAAGAGAACTCAAAGGGGAGTTGTACACTCTCAGCTGGGTAAGTTTTGAACATGCCTGTCATAAGATGACTCCCACTCAATAGGGGATATTCTTTCCTCTTCTCATTCCAGTGCAAACTAGTGAACTTTACTGGAACAAAGATCAAGTATGCTAAAAAATAATAATAAAATAAAAAAGAAAAAGCGCCCCAAAAAGAAACAAAAAATGGTAACAGTTAAGTTGATATTTAAACAAATAATTATGTACCATAGAAGAAGACAGAATCAGAAGGTCTTATTCGAGCGCTGTAACTTTGTATCGCTTAGGGACAAAAAAAAAGTCTCTTAGGTATATATTTTGTGTATTTGCCTACTTTTTGCTGGCCGGCGTGGAGCAGCTCCATGCAGAGGACAAGTCTAAAACTTGCCACGCCCACTAATCCTACATTGGTATTGGTAAAGTCCGAAGTGCATTAAGCAAAGTTAAATGTAACCTCCATTAAAAAAATTATTCCAACAGAATAATAAAAGAAAAAAGAAAAAGCTAATGTATAAGTACAGTAGCCTGCAACAGCAGAAAGCTGCAAACTGTCCATTTTCCACTCAGAAAGCTTTAGTGTTCCTTAGCATCCTATACTATTCAAGATAGAAGAAGTCCTCCACACAACCATTTGGGCATCAGGTTAGCTCAGACAAAGAGGACATGCTACCATCTTCCAGAACCAGCACACAACTCCAGAGCAAGTGAAGAAGTTAAAGGATCTCCAAATCACTTTCTCCACAGCATGCACCCGAGTGTATGGATGTAGATGAAGAAAAGTAACAGCAAAGTTGACAATCAGAAGACAGCCAAGGGATAGCAAAAAGAAAGAAAGATAAAAGATATTTTCCTCCAGTGCATGTGAACTACTTATATATTATATCTAACTATGACAGGCGAAGCAAAGGCGGGGGTAGAAGACTGTTAGGACATACTCAGTCAAAGCACGAACTCTTCCCTCCAGTTAGACTATCTTTGGATGAAGGAAGGTCTCGCCGTGTTGAACGACGACGTTTACAAAAGAAAAAGAAACTATTTTACAAACTTTGCACAGTTTCCATAGCAACCAGCACTGTGACCATCTAGGGAAGGACAAAAATTGGAGGAGGCCATATATAAAAATAAACTTGTATTGTTGTAAAAAACTAAAGAAGAAATTATTATTAGTTTCCAGTGAAATGGTTCTACCACAATAGGAATCAATACCATTACTTAACTTTATTTCAATTCTGAATTATCTTGTTCTTATAAATCTGCCACTTCTGCAACTCTGGCATACTCTACAGTGTCCCATGCTAAATTCAAGAAGCAGTACAATCATCTGGCGGAATGTGTGGGTGTCAATCTCGTAGGCATTCATGTTTTTCACTGATGTAAGATATATTAAATGAAACGATTAGCCACAAGATACTTAATGAACTAACGTTTTCGATTTATTTATCCATTACGTTATTTACATGCGTAAAATAAAAAAACATATTAATAATAAATATGACACATAAATTACAGAAGATTGGAGTCAACAACTGTAGAAACTTTTTCATGTTTGAGGTGGGACGAAGATCAGCCAAAGGAGGAATGGCCTAATAAGTTAAAGGATCTCCAAATTCACTTTCTCCACAGCATGCACCCGAGTGTATGGATGTAGACGAAAAAAAGTAACAGCAAAGTTGACAATCAGAAGACAGCCAAGGGTTAGTAAAAAGAAGAAAGATAAAAGTAACAGTTCAGTTAATATTTACTGGCCCCACTGAAAATATTTTCCTCCAGTGCATGTGAACTACTTATATATTATATCTAACTATGACAGGCGTGAATGTAACCCCAGTCCAACCATCTGCATATGAGTACACTTGTAACACTCGTGTTCATATTGGTCCTCATCTGATATTTTTTAAAACCAACGACATACAGAGTGTTCCCATTTGTTACACTTCCCGCATTGTACCATTGTGCAGAACTCCTAATGTACATAGAGAAGAAGAAAGAAGAAGGGAGGACCTCAGGAAAGATAGAAGATGCAAATAGGACCTGACTAAGGATTAAAATTAACAATCAATACCAAAATTAACAATCAATACCAAAATTATTGTAGCATTTGAAAATTTGGACCAATTGGAATGGAATAGGAGATATTGCGTCTTAGACAAGGATAAGCGGAAGCTGAGCTTCTTCAATGATACCGAGGTAAGTAGTTGTGGGAGTTGTTGTAGTAGCACAGATATGTTGTAAACGTAAACTTGCAATGCACCATTTAATGAACCAATTTTTCATTGATTTTGTGTAATTGATGGTCCAATCTCTAAGCTATGTAAGGTATTTCTTTTTATGTTTCTCCTTACATTAGGTTGTCGTCATAATAACCCAGGTTCGAATCCTGGTCACAGCTTGGCTAGACTCAGATAGTGTCAGTTCAGTCCTGATGCAATGACAGTGACCAATGAGCAATTCTATTCTTTTTAATTATTTATTAGCTATTCGATAAATTACACTTAATTACATGTAAATACATAGCTATGTATAATGTTAGTGAGCATTTTATTTCACAATGTGAGAATACGTCCTCTTGTACAATGGTCTTATTCCTCCGTCCTCTTGTACAATGGTCTTATTCCTCCGAGTATTACCAAGCTAAGTGCGGGTCAAGCATCTTCTACTTGTCATCCTGAAGACGCACACACATACTTGTGCAAGTACAAGTACAGTAATTTTTTGTACATGTCTCTCAGTAATGACAACAGTTGAAAATGACTGCACCCGAAGAAATACTTTATTTAGGAATGAAGTGGTAAGCCATGAATTAGCAAATTTGGCATTTACTACTTTCATCACTAGCAGGGCAGGAAAACAAGGTAGGGGGAGAAAGAAAGATCTTGAGAGAACTCATCTCAGACTATCCAAGTATTCTAAGTTGTTAAAAATAATAATAATAATAATAATAAATAAGTCATAAAAACCAAAGGATTTATTTTTTGTACATATCTCCGAGCAATTGAAAACAACAGCACCAGAAGAAATACTCTTTCTAGAGATAGAGGGGTGGTTAGCCAAGAAAAAAATGCTAGTTTTAAACCAAGGTTCGAATCCTGGTCACGGCAACTTGTCCAGATTCTATTTAAACTATTTGATATTGAGTTATAATACAACAGACCGTACTGCCAACCAAATCCAGACACCAAGTCATCCACCGTGATCGTCTAAAGAAAAAGAATTTTACAAAAGTTTGTTGCACAGTATCCAGGAGGTTCATAGGGACCGTCTAGAGGTAGGACATTAATTAGAGCTAGTTTATACAATAACAGTAATGGAAGACTAAGTTCAAGTTGGACAATCACAAAAAGAAGCTGTTAAGGATCACAAGAAAGCCAAGGGCTGGCAAAAAGAAAGAAAAAGTATATAACAGTTAAATTGATATTTACTGGCTCCACTGAAGATTAGACCAACTTATGAAGGGTTCTCCAATGAGCACAAGAGTACTGGTTTAAGTGGTCACATGCTGATATTTACCAACAACACCGCAAAGCTGTTGTACCGGCAGACTGTCCTCAGCAGCGTCAACATGCCTAACATGGGGACCAACATGGGGACCACTGGTGTGAAGCTTCAAGTGTGCACTGATGGAAAATGTTGCATATTTAGAGGCTTCTGTATTCCCGTTGGCCGACTAAAATTGAAACATATAGACTTACCTCATAAGTTTCCCCGGTAAAATGAGTGCAAGGTAAATACCAATAGCCATCTTTTTCTGAAAAAAAAAGAAAAAAAAAAACCAAGTAAAAAAAAAGTTAACATGCCACCAATGTGCTTTAGCAATCGATTTTGTGGTAAATATGTGAAATAATTATTTGAAGCAAGTTCTCGTATACAAAAACAATAACAACATAACAGCTAAGATTTCTCCACGGAGAATTTTCTTCACTACACATGCCCATAGCTAGCTAGTTAGTTAGTAGGTAGCTAGCTAGTTAACTATTAGATAGCTAGCTACAGGGGTGTAGTAGGCAAACTTGAAGTGGTCTGGCCCAAAAGTGGGTGTGGTCAGGAAGTGGGCGTGCCAGAAAGTGGGTGTAAACTTAATTAACAGTATTGACTGTTGTTTGCTAACAAAGGTATACTTTTTGTATGTATTTATTCCAAAACTAATTAATTACTTCCAATATTCCAAAACTAAATATTGAGTAGTGTAGCCAAGATAGCGTACAAAGCAGCTGAAAATTCCTTTTTCTTTCCAAAGCTCCTCTTAAATTTGCTGCTGGCTGGTGCAGTTTCTGCTCCGTAGATGCTAATGAAGCCATATAAGTATTAAAGTTACAGCTCCGCGTGCACTGAGTGCTGGTGAGTCCACTGCATGCAACGATTACTACCCGTCGTTCGGTTCAGAAAAACTCATTACATTGGGTGGAGTTTGTACGCGACGATCCATACCTATTAAAAAATTAAAACATTAATTCCACAAATACAAATTGACAAAGTTTTGGCGAGAGAGCGAGACAGTATTAGGGGTGGTCAATTGGTGGTTATACATATTTATAACCAGCTGTATTATATGAAACAGTAGTGATACATTTTTATAACAAGTTCAAAACTATGTAACAGTAGTGGTACATCCCTATAACAAGCTCACTTTACGTAACAGTAGTCGTTCATTTTTATAACGAGCTCTAATCTATGTAACTGTAGTGGTACATTTATATAACCGGTTTACTCTATGTATCAGTAGAGGTACATTTTTATAACCAGCTTTACTTTATGTAACAGTAGTGGTACATTTTTATAACCTCCTCTACTCTATGTAACAGTAGTGGTACATCCTTATAACAAGCTAGTCGTTCATTTTTATAACCAGCTCTACTCTATGTATCAGTAGAGGTACATTTCTATAACAAGCTTTACTTTAAGTAAAAATAGTGGTACATCCCTATAATCTCCTCTACTTTATGTAACAGTAGTGGTACATCCCTATAACTAGCTGTACTTTAAGTAACAGTATTGGTACATTCCTATAACAAGCTCTACTTTATGTAACAGTAGTGGTACATTCCTACAACAATCTCTACTTTATGTTACAGTAATCGTTCATTTAATAACCAGCTCTACTTTATGTAACTGTAGTGGTACATTTATATAACTAGCTTTACTTTATGTAACAGTAGCGGTACATTTTTATAATCAGCTTTACTCTATGAAACAGTAGTGGTACATTTGTATAACTAGCTCTACTTAATGGTACATTTCTATAACCAGCTCTACTCTACGTAATATATGTGGTACATTTCTATAATTTTTTCTACTCTATGTAACAGTAGTGGTACATCTCTATAACCAGCTCTACTTTGTGTAACAGTAGTCGTTCATTTTTATAACCAGCTCTACTCTATGTAACAGTAGTGGTACATTTTTATAACTAGCTCTACTTTATGCAACAGTAACTATTCGTACTCTATGTACCAGTAGTGGTACATTTTTATAACCAGCTGTATTATATGAAACAGTAGTGGTACATTTTTATAACCAGCTCAAAACTATGTAATAGTAGTGGTACATTTCTATAACAAGCTCAATTTACGTAACAGTAGTCGTTCATTTTTATAACGATCTTTAATCTATGTAACTGTAGTGATACATTTTATAACCGGTTTTACTCTATGTAACAGTAGTGGTACATTTCTATAACAAGCTCTACTTTATGTAAAAGTAGTAGTACATTCCTATAACCAGATTTATTTTATGTAACAATAATGGTACATCTTTATAACAAGCTGTACTTTAAGTACCAGTATTTGTACATTCCTATAACCAGCTCTACTTTATGTAACAGTAATGGTACATCTTTATAACCTTTTCTACTCTATGTAGCAGTAGTGGTACATCTTTATAAATAGCTTTACTTTGTGTAACAGTAGTCGTTCATTTTTATAACTAGCTCTACTATATGTAACTGTAGTGGTACATATTTATAACCTTTTCTACTCTATATATCAGTAAAGGTACATGTTTATAACCAGCTTTACTTTATGTAACAGTAGTGGTACATTTCTATAACTAGCTGTTCTTTAAGTAACAGTATTTGCACATTTCTATAACCAGCTCTACTCTATGTAACATAATGGTACATTTATATAACCTCCTCTACTCTATGTAACAGTAATGGAACATTTCTTAACTAGCTGTACTTTAAGTAACAGTATTGGTACATTCCTCTTATCTATGTAACAGTAATGGTACATTCCTATAACCAGCTCTACTTTATGTTACAGTAGTCGTTCATTTTTATAACCTGCTCTACTCTATGTAACTGTAGTTGTACATTTGTATAACCGGTTTTACTTATGTAACAGTAGCGATACATTTCTATAATCAGTTGTACTCTATGTAACAGTAAAAGTACATTCTTATAACCAGCTTTACTTTATGTAACAATAGTGGTACATTTTTATAACTAGCTGTAATTTAAGTACCAGTATTGGTACATTTTTATAACAAGCTCACTTTACGTAACAGTAGTCGTTCATTTTTATAACGAGTTCTACTCTATGTAACTGCAGTGGTACATTTATATAACCGGTTTTACTCTATGTATCAGTAAAGGTACATTTCTATAACCAGCTTTACTTTATGTAAAAATAGTGGTACATCCCTATAATTTCCTCTACTCTATGTAACAGTAGTGGTACATCTCTATAACTAGCTGTACTTTAAGTAACAGTATTGGTACATTCCTATAACCAGCTCTACTTTATGTAACAGTAGTAGTACATTCCTATAACAATCTCTACTTTATGTTACAGTAATCGTTCATTTAATAACCAGCTCTACTTTATGTAACTGTAGTGGTACATTCACATAACCAGCTTTACTTTATGTAACAGTAGCGGTACATTTTTATAATCAGCTTTACTCTATGAAACAGTAGTGGTACATTTGTATAACTAGCTCTACTTAATGGTACATTTCTATAACCAGCTCTACTCTACGTAATATATGTGGTACATTTCTATAATTTTTTCTACTCTATGTAACAGTAGTGGTACATCTCTATAACCAGCTCTACTTTGTGTAACAGTAGTCGTTCATTTTTATAACCAGCTCTACTCTATTTACCAGTAGTGGTACATTTTTATAACCAGCTGTATTATATGAAACAGTAGTGGTACATTTTTATAACCAGCTCAAAACTATGTAATAATAGTGGTACATTTCTATAACAAGCTCAATTTACGTAACAGTAGTCGTTCATTTTTATAACGATCTCTAATCTATGTAACTGTAGTGATACATTTTATAACCGGTTTTACTCTATGTAACAGTAGTGGTACATTTCTATAACAAGCTCTACTTTATGTAACAGTAGTAGTACATTCCTATAACCAGATTTATTTTATGTAACAATAATGGTACATCTTTATAACAAGCTGTACTTTAAGTACCAGTATTTGTACATTCCTATAACCAGCTCTATATTATGTAACAGTAATGGTACATCTTTATAACCTCTTCTACTCTATGTAACAGTAGTGGTACATCTCTATAAATAGCTTTACTTTGTGTAACAGTAGTCGTTCATTTTTATAACAAGCTCTACTATATGTAACTGTAGTGGTACATATTTATAACCTTTTCTACTCTATATATCAGTAAAGGTACATGTTTATAACTAGCTTTACTTTATGTAACAGTAGTGGTACATTTCTATAACTAGCTGTTCTTTAAGTAACAGTATTGGTACATTTCTATAACCAGCTCTACTCTATGTAACATAATGGTACATTTTTATAACCTCCTCTACTCTATGTAACAGTAATGGAACATTTTTTAACTAGCTGTACTTTAAGTAACAGTATTGGTACATTCTTTTTATCTATGTAACAGTAATGGTACATTCCTATAACCAGCTCTACTTTATGTTACAGTAGTCGTTCATTATTATAACCTGCTCTACTCTATGTAACTGTAGTTGTACATTTGTATAACCGGTTTTACTTTATGTAACAGTAGCGATACATTTCTATAATCAGTTGTACTCTATGTAACAATAAAAGTACATTCTTATAACCAGCTTTACTTTATGTAACAATAGTGGTACATTTTTATAACTAGCTGTAATTTAAGTACCAGTATTGGTACATTTCTATAACAAGCTCACTTTACGTAACAGTAGTCGTTCATTTTTATAACGATCTCTAATCTATGTAACTGTAGTGGTACATTTATATAACCGGTTTTACTCTATGTATCAGTAGAGGTACATTTCTATAACAAGCTTTACTTTATGTAAAAATAGTGGTACATCCCTATAATCTCCTCTACTCTATGTAACAGTAGTGGTACATTCCTATAACAATCTCTACTTTATGTTACAGTAATCGTTCATTTTTATAACCAGCTCTACTTTATGTAACTGTAGTGATACATTTTATAACCGGTTTTACTCTATGTAACAGTATTGGTACATTTCTATAACAAGCTCTACTTTATGTAACAGTAGTAGTACATTCCTATAACCAAATTTATTTTATGTAACAATAATGGTACATCTTTATAACAAGCTGTACTTTAAGTACCAGTATTTGTACATTCCTATAACCAGTTCTACTTTATGTAACAGTAATGGTACATCTTTATAACCTCTTCTACTCTATGTAGCAGTAGTGGTACATCTCTATAAATAGCTTTACTTTGTGTAACAGTAGTCGTTCATTTTTATAACTAGCTCTACTGTATGTAACTGTAGTGGTACATATTTATAACCTTTTTTACTCTATATATCAGTAAAGGTACATGTTTATAACCAGCTTTACTTTATGTAACAGTAGTGGTACATCCCTATAACTTCCTTTACTTTATGTAACAGTAGTGGTACATTTCTATAACTAGCTGTACTTTAAGTAACAGTATTGGTACATTCCTATAACCAGCTCTATTCTATGTAACAGTAGTGGTACAATTCTATAGCAAGCTCTACTTGTTACAGTAGTCGTTTATTTTTATAACCAGCTCTACTCTATGTAACTGTAGTGGTACATTTTATAACCGGTTTTACTCTATGTAACAGTAGTGGTACATTGCTAACCAGCTCTAATTTATGTAACAGTAGTAGTACATTCTTATAACTAGCTCTACTATATGTAATAATATTGGTACATTCTTATAACTAGCTGTACTTTAAGTTATTAGTACATTTCTATAACCAACTTTACTCTATGTAACAATAATGGTACATTTTTATAATTTCTTCTACTTTATGTAACAGTAGAAGTACATTTTTATAATTAGCTCTATTCTATGTAACAGTAGTCGTTTATTTTTATAACCAGCTCTACTCTATGTAACTGTAGTGGTACATTTTTATAATTGGTTTTACTCTATGTAACAGTAGTGGTACATTTTTATAACCAGCTCTACTTTATGTAACAGTAGGAGTACATTCCTATAACCAGCTCTACTCTATGTAACAATAGTGGTACATCTTTATAACTAGCTGTACTTTAAGTACCAGTATTGGTACATTTCTATAAACAGCTCTACTTTATGTAACAGTAAAGGTACATCTCTATAACAAGCTCTACTTTATGTAACAGTAGTCGTTCATTTTTATAACCAGCTCTACCCTATGTAATTGTAGTGGTACATTTTTATAACCGATTATACTTTATGTAACAGTAGCGAAACATTTTTATAATCAGCTGTACTCTATGTAACAGTAGCGGTACATATGTATAACTTGCTCTACTTAATGGTACATTCCTATAACCAGCTCTACTCTATGTAACAGTAATGGTACATTACTATAATTAGCTCTACTTTATGTAACAATAATGGTACATCTCTATAGTCAGCTCTACTCTATGTAACAGTAGTGGTACATTTTTATAACTAGCTCTACTATATGCAACAGTAACTATTCGTACTCTATGTACCAGTAGTGGTACATTTTTATAACCAGCTGTATTATATGAAACAGTAGTGGTACAATTTTATAACCAGCTCAAAACTATGTAATAGTAGTGGTACATTTCTATAACAAGCTCACTTTACGTAACAGTAGTCGTTCATTTTTATAACGATCTCTAATCTATGTAACTGTAGTGGTACATTTATATAACCGGTTTTACTCTAGTAAAGGTACATTTCTATAACCAGCTTTACTTTATGTAAAAATAGTGGTACATCTCTATAATCTCCTCTACTCTATGTAACAGTAGTAGTACATCCCTATAACTAGTTCTACTTTATGTAACAGTAGTGGTACATTCCTATAACAATCTCTACTTTATGTTACAGTAATCGTTCATTTTTATAACCAGCTCTACTTTATGTAACTGTAGTGATACATTTTATAACCGGTTTTACTCTATGTAACAGTAGTGGTACATTTCTATAACAAGCTCTACTTTATGTAACAGTAGTAGTACATTCCTATAACCAGGTTTATTATATGTAACAATAATGGTACATCTTTATAACAAGCTGTACTTTAAGTACCAGTATTTGTACATTCCTATAACCAGCTCTACTTTATGTAACAGTAATGGTACATCTTTATAACCTCCTCTACTCTATGTAGCAGTAGTGGTACATCTCTATAAACAGCTTTACTTTGTGTAACAGTAGTCATTCATTTTTATAACTAGCTCTACTATATGTAACTGTAGTGGTACATATTTATAACCTTTTCTACTCTATATATCAGTAAAGGTACATGTTTATAACCAGCTTTACTTTATGTAACAGTAGTGGTACATCCCTATAACTTCCTTTACTTTATGTAACAGTAGTGGTACATTTCTATAACTAGCTGTACTTTAAGTAACAGTATTGGTACATTCCTATAACCAGCTCTATTCTATGTAACAGTAGTGGTACAATTCTATAACAAGCTCTACTTGTTACAGTAGTCGTTTATTTTTATAACCAGCTCTACTCTATGTAACTGTAGTGGTACATTTTATAACCGGTTTTACTCTATGTAACAGTAGTGGTACATTGCTAACCAGCTCTAATTTATGTAACAGTAGTAGTACATTCTTATAACTAGCTCTACTATATGTAATAATATTGGTACATTCTTATAACTAGCTGTACTTTAAGTAGCAGTATTAGTACATTTCTATAACCAACTTTACTCTATGTAACAATAATGGTACATTTTTATAATTTCTTCTACTTTATGTAACAGTAGAAGTACATTTTTATAATTAGCTCTATTCTATGTAACAGTAGTCGTTTATTTTTATAACCAGCTCTACTCTATGTAACTGTAGTGGTACATTTTTATAATTGGTTTTACTCTATGTAACAGTAGTGGTACATTTTATAACCAGCTCTACTTTATGTAACAGTAGGAGTACATTCCTATAACCAGCTCTACTCTATGTAACAATAGTGGTACATCTTTATAACTAGCTGTACTTTAAGTACCAGTATTGGTACATTTCTATAAACAGCTCTACTTTATGTAACAGTAAAGGTACATCTCTATAACAAGCTCTACTTTATGTAACAGTAGTCGTTCATTTTTATAACCAGCTCTACCCTATGTAATTGTAGTGGTACATTTTTATAACCGATTATACTTTATGTAACAGTAGCGAAACATTTTTATAATCAGCTGTACTCTATGTAACAGTAGCGGTACATATGTATAACTTGCTCTACTTAATGGTACATTCCTATAACCAGCTCTACTCTATGTAACAGTAATGGTACATTACTATAATTAGCTCTACTTTATGTAACAATAATGGTACATCTCTATAATCAGCTCTACTCTATGTAACAGTAGTGGTACATTTTTATAACTAGCTCTACTTTATGCAACAGTAACTATTCGTACTCTATGTACCAGTAGTGGTACATTTTTATAACCAGCTCAAAACTATGTAATAGTAGTGGTACATTTCTATAACAAGCTCACTTTACGTAACAGTAGTCGTTCATTTTTATAACGATCTCTAATCTATGTAACTGTAGTGGTACATTTATATAACCGGTTTTACTCTATGTATCAGTAAAGGTACATTTCTATAACCAGCTTTACTTTATGTAAAAATAGTGGTACATCTCTATAATCTCCTCTACTCTATGTAACAGTAGTGGTACATTCCTATAACAATCTCTACTTTATGTTACAGTAATCGTTCATTTTTATAACCAGCTCTACTTTATGTAACTGTAGTGATACATTTTATAACCAGTTTTACTCTATGTAACAGTATTGGTACATTTCTATAACAAGCTCTACTTTATGTAACAGTAGTAGTACATTCCTATAACCAGATTTATTATATGTAACAATAATGGTACATCTTTATAACAAGCTGTACTTTAAGTACCAGTATTTGTACATTCCTATAACCAGTTCTACTTTATGTAACAGTAATGGTACATCTTTATAACCTCTTCTACTCTATGTAGCAGTAGTGGTACATCTCTATAAATAGCTTTACTTTGTGTAACAGTAGTCGTTCATTTTTATAACTAGCTCTACTATATGTAACTGTAGTGGTACATATTTATAACCTTTTCTACTCTATATATCAGTAAAGGTACATGTTTATAACCAGCTTTACTTTATGTAACAGTAGTGGTACATCCCTATAACTTCCTTTACTTTATGTAACAGTAGTGGTACAGTTCTATAACTAGCTGTACTTTAAGTAAAAGTATAGGTACATTTCTATAACCCGCTCTACTCTATCTTACATAATGGTACATTTTTATAACCTCCTCTACTCTATGTAACAGTAATGGAACATTTCTTAACTAGCTGTACTTTAAGTAACAGTATTGGTACATTCCTCTTATCTATGTAACAGTAATGGTACATTCCTATAACCAGCTCTACTTTATGTTACAGTAGTCGTTCATTTTTATAACCTGCTCTACTCTATGTAACTGTAGTGGTACACTTGTATAACCGGTTTTACTTTATGTAATAGTAGCGATACATTTCTATAATCAGTTGTACTCTATGTAACAGTAAAAGTACATTCTTATAACCAGCTTTACTTTATGTAACAATAGTGGTACATTTTTATAACTAGCTGTAATTTAAGTACCAGTATTGGTACATTTTTATAACAAGCTCTACTCTATGTAACAGTAGTGGTACATTTTAATAACTAGCTCTACTTTATGCAACAGTAACTATTCGTACTCTATGTACCAGTAGTGGTACATTTTTATAACCAGCTGTATTATATCAAACAGTAGTGGTACATTTTTATAACCAGCTCAAAACTATGTAATAGTAGTGGTACATTTCTATAACAAGCTCACTTTACGTAACAGTAGTCGTTCATTTTTATAACGAGTTCTACTCTATGTAACTGCAGTGGTACATTTATATAACCGGTTTTACTCTATGTATCAGTAGAGGTACATTTCTATAACAAGCTTTACTTTATGTAAAAATAGTGGTACATCCCTATAATCTCCTCTACTCTATGTAACAGTAGTGGTACATTCCTATAACAATCTCTACTTTATGTTACAGTAATCGTTCATTTTTATAACCAGCTCTACTTTATGTAACTGTAGTGATACATTTTATAACCGGTTTTACTCTATGTAACAGTATTGGTACATTTCTATAACAAGCTCTACTTTATGTAACAGTAGTAGTACATTCCTATAACCAAATTTATTTTATGTAACAATAATGGTACATCTTTATAACAAGCTGTACTTTAAGTACCAGTATTTGTACATTCCTATAACCAGCTCTACTTTATGTAACAGTAATGGTACATCTTTATAACCTCCTCTACTCTATGTAGCAGTAGTGGTACATCTCTATAAATAGCATTACTTTGTGTAACAGTAGTCGTTCATTTTTATAACTAGCTCTACTGTATGTAACTGTAGTGGTACATATTTATAACCTTTTCTACTCTATATATCAGTAAAGGTACATGTTTATAACCAGCTTTACTTTATGTAACAGTAGTGGTACATTCCTATAACAATCTCTACTTTATGTTACAGTAATCGTTCATTTTTATAACAGCTCTACTCTATGTAACTGTAGTGGTACATTTTTGTAACCGGTTTTATTCTATGTAACAGTACTGGTACATTTCTATAACAAGCTCTACTTTATGTAACAGTAGTAGTACATTCCTATAACCAGATTTATTATTTATGTAACAATAATGGTACAACATTATAACTAGCTGTACTTTTAGTACCAGTATTTGTACATTCCTATAACTAGCTCTACTTTATGTATCAGTAATGGTACATTTTTATAACCACCTCTACTCTATGTAACAGTAGTAGTACATCTCTATAAATAGCTTTACTTTGTGTAACAGTAGTCATTCATTTGTATAACTAGCTCTACTACATGTAACTGTAATGGTACATTTTTATACAGTAGTCGTTCATTTTTATAACCAGCTCTACTCTATGTTACTGTAGTGGTACATTTGTATAACCAGTTTTACTTTATGTAAAAGTAGCGATACATTTCTATAATCAGTGGTACTCTATGTAACAGTAAAAGTACATCCTTATAACAAACTTTACTTTATGTAACAATAGTGGTACATTTTTAAAACTAGCTGTAATTTAAGTACCAGTATTGGTACATTTTTATAACCAGCTCTACTTTATGTAACAGTAAAAATACATTCCTATAACCAGCTCTATTCTATGTAACCGTAACGGTACATTTGTATAATCAGCTGTACTCTATAAACAGTGGTACATTTGTATAACAAGCTCTACTTAATGGTACATTCCTATAACCAGCTCTACTCTATGTAACAGTAGTGGTACATTCCTATATAACAAGCTTTACTTGGTTACAGTAGTCGTTCATTTTTATAACCAGCTCTACTCTATGTAATTGTAGTGGTACATTTTTATAACCGGTTTTACTTTATGTAACAGTAGCGGTACATTTTTATAATCAGCTGTACTATATATAACAGTGGTACATTTGTATAACTAGTTTTACTTAATGGTACATTTCTATAACCAGCTCTACTTTATGTAACAGTAGTGGTACATTCCTATAATTAGCTTTATTTTATGAAACAATATTGGTACATCTCGATAACTAGCTCTACTCTATGTAACAATAATGGTACATCTTTATAACAAACTGTACTTTAAGTACCAGTATTGGTACATTTCTATAACAAGCTCTACTTTATGTAACAGTAGTCGTTCATTTTTAAAACCAGCTCTACCCTATGTAGTTTGTACCGCATGTGGTCCTTGATGTACCACCTATGTAAAGTAGTGTCTCTTTAATGCATAATCACTAATTAAGCATATATCAGATGTGTTACATCACGTACCACAAAATGGTATGTTACAGAACAAAATTGCCTATTTTGAAAAAGCAATATTCCATCAACTGTAAAACCATCAACTGTAAAACTTGCACCACATGTAAAAACTAGTTTTTCAATACCTGATTACACGTTTTGAAATGTATTGCATGTACCATATTTTGTTTACAAGTTAAATGAAACAGTGTACATAGCAACAGTTAATCTGTGCTATTCTAGTCTCATACAACAAGTTGTACAAGTGGTACAGTATGTTATAAGGCACACAAATTAAGTTATACCGTGTAGTATTTCAAACAAAACTACTTCAACTTGTATATACTTGTATTTAATTTTGTAATTTTGACAGTATAATAGGTGGTACGATTGGTAAATTCTGTAGTGCCGGTGTTACCTAGGGGGCTAGAGCTAGGGCTAGGGCTAAAGACTAACACTTGTACCGTTTGTACAATTTCAAATTTTATTTTGTTATTTGTAGTCAATATCATACTACAAGTGTTGCAAGCTAGTTCTCGTGTACCACTCTAGGTACATCCTGCATTATCTTCTAACTCATAGTTTGTACCGCATGTGGTACTTGGTGTACCACCTATGTGAAGTAGTGTGTGTGATGCATAATTACTTATTAAGCATGTATTAGACTCTAGGTACATCCTGCATTATCTTCTAACTCAAAGTTTGTACCGCATGTGGTACATGGTGTACCACCTATGTAAAGTAGTGTATTTTATGCATAATCACTAATAATGTTTGTATCAGACGGGATACAACACGTACCACAAGGAGTTTTTAGGGGGCTAGAGCTAGGGCTAGGGCTAAAGACTTACATGTGTACTGTTTGTACAACTTCAAATTTTTATTGTTATTTGTAGTCAATATCATACACAAGTGATGCAAGCTAGTTTCTCGTGTACCACTGTAGGTACATTCGGCATTATCTTCTAACTCATAGTTTGTACCGCATGTGGTACATGGTGTACCACCTATGTAAAGTAGTGTATTTTATGCATAATCACTAATAATGTTTGTATCAGACGGGATACAACACGTACCACAAGGAGTTTTTAGGGGGCTAGAGCTAGGGCTAGGGCTAAAGACTTACATGTGTACTGTTTGTACAATTTCAAGTTTTTTCTATTGTTACTTGTAGTTAATATCATACACAAGTGTTGCAAGCTAGTTCTAGTGTACCACTGTAGGTACATTCGGCATTATCTTCTAACTCATAGTTTGTACCGCATGTGGTACATGGTGTACCACCTATTTAAAGTAGTGTATTTTATGCATAATCACTAATAATGTTTGTATCAGACGAGATACAACACGTACCACAAGGAGTTTTTAGGGGGCTAGAGCTAGGGAAGTTTTTTCTATTGTTACTTGTAGTTAATATCATACACAAGTGTTGCAAGCTAGTTCTAGTGTACCACTGTAGGTACATTCGGCATTATCTTCTAACTCACAGTTTGTACCGCATGTGGTACTTTGTGTACCACCTATGTGAAATAGTGTGTTTAATGCATAATCACATATAATGCTTGTATCAGATGGGATACATTACGTACCACAAGGGAGAGCTAGGGCTAGGGCTAAGACTTACATGTGTACCGTTTGTACATTTCAAGTTTTATTTATTGTTACTTGTAGTTAATATCATACACAAGTGTTACAAGCTAGTTCTCGTGTACCACTGTAGGTACATTCGGCATTATCTTCTAACTCATAGTTTGTACCGCATGTGGTACATGGTGTACCACCTATTTAAAGTAGTGTATTTTATGCATAATCACTAATAATGTTTGTATCAGACGAGATACAACACGTACCACAAGGAGTTTTTAGGGGGCTAGAGCTAGGGAAGTTTTTTCTATTGTTACTTGTAGTTAATATCATACACAAGTGTTGCAAGCTAGTTCTAGTGTACCACTGTAGGTACATTCGGCATTATCTTCTAACTCACAGTTTGTACCGCATGTGGTACTTTGTGTACCACCTATGTGAAATAGTGTGTTTAATGCATAATCACATATAATGCTTGTATCAGATGGGATACATTACGTACCACAAGGGAGAGCTAGGGCTAGGGCTAAGACTTACATGTGTACCGTTTGTACATTTCAAGTTTTATTTATTGTTACTTGTAGTTAATATCATACACAAGTGTTACAAGCTAGTTCTCGTGTACCACTGTAGGTACATTCGGCATTATCTTCTAACTCATAGTTTGTACCGCATGTGGTACATGGTGTACCACCTATTTAAAGTAGTGTATTTTATGCATAATCACTAATAATGTTTGTATCAGACGAGATACAACACGTACCACAAGGAGTTTTTAGGGGGCTAGAGCTAGGG